>Ga0209611_10001402_pt1 | contig 40834 bp, 37 predicted proteins | sample S1TSphgellanicum_3_FD_187693 | JGI IMG/M metagenome (GOLD analysis project Ga0209611, IMG submission 187693) | Host-associated microbial communities from peat moss isolated from Minnesota, USA - S1T2_Fc - Sphagnum magellanicum MG (SPAdes) (version 2) | ecosystem: Host-associated > Plants > Peat... | reverse complement strand
GGTTGGGTTTTCACATAAGGTTTGTTTCTTACCTTTGTGTGATAACTCCAACCTAATTTTCCCAATCTCTTTGAAAAAAATATAGAATGAGATTGTATTGTTTCACATATGTCTAAACCCAAAAATTTCCCCCAATTTAATATAAAATATTTCTGATAATTAATGTAATATCAAGAAATTTTGTCATATAATTAAATAATTAATAGACCATTATTTCAGATAATTTAGATGAATAACTATCAAAAATTAGATAATCATTTATTTATTTGGAATAATTAACTAATCATTTGGCTTAACTTTATTTACTTGGATAATAAAAAGTTGGATCTAAAAATCAGATTGATTAATTTGATATTTGATTAATTAACTTAAGTATATTTTTGTTTTAATAAGTTATTGAAATCACTATTTAAGATAATTATTCCATGTTATAGATTATAAGTTCAGCTTTTTCATGAAAAATTCCTACACCAAGATAAGCTTGATCACAATTGTCATTGTATTATTTGTTCCATAAACAATACAACCTCTTTTCAAATTCATGAAACAAAGTAAGAATCATGGAACTCCTAATCAACAACTCTAACCTCTATACACACCTTTGTTAACATATTAATTTGAAATTAATTAATTATTTTGGAATGACCCAAAATGTAAGTATTACATTTTGGGTAGGATCTTCATTTAAAGAAGGTTTAACCCCCACATGCGTATTTTTGGTGTGACCCAAAATGCAAGTATTGCATTTAGGGTAGGATCTTCGCATAAAGATGCTTAAACCCCACATGCGTATTTTTTGTGTGCCCCAAAATGCAAATATTGCATTTAGGATAGGATCTTCATATAAAAAAACTTAAATCCTACATGTGTCCTTTCGGAATGGCCCAAATTGCAAGTATTGCATCTAGGGTTGGGTTATTTCAAAGTGATTTTGCATGTGCATATTGTGTTTAGGGCTAGGTCTTCACTTAAAGGTATCCAAACCATTTAAATGGGTTTTTTTGAAACGTGGGTATTGCATTTAGGCTTGTTTTTTCATTTCAACTTGAAATACCCAAACTTATACTTACCTCTACCAACTGAAATTTTGGGGTTTCGTTGCAATACCTACACCCGTACTTACCTTTACCAACTGGAATTTTGGGGTATTACTTGCACTTGTATTTACTTTTACCAACTGGGATTTTGGGGCCTAATTATAATACCTACATTTAACACTAATATTATCATTATCCTTGTGTTTTTGCATTTCACACTTTTTGTGTTTATTACTTGGAAACAATAATAAGTTTTGTGCCATATTAGACTTCATGTGTGTGTTGAATACATGATGTTCAAAGAATTTGGGCTATGGTTTCCTCCATACAAAATTGATTCTAAAACAAAAATTTTAATGCCAATGGCAACAATCTTGATTAGTAATTGAAACATTTATTAAAGTAAAATATTAGTTTTGAAATATATGAACCAAATTCCTATACATTAAATCATAAAGCATAACCCTACAAATCCAAATGATATTTTGCCATAAGCCATATTACAACCCTAACTATACAAACCCTAACAAAAAAAAGATTTAATGATATATGCCCTAAACCCAAAAAACTATACAAACTATACAAATCATATAATGCAAAATAAACAAATTTAAAAGAACATAGGAAAAAAATTAGAAACCAAAATTCAAAGGTTTTAAATTATAAATATTTATTAACTGAAAGAAAATATGTTAATCTTTAAAAATAATCAAATAAATTTCGTACAAAACCAAAAAAGAAAATATGTCTTTTACCTTTGTGTGATTTTTCCAACCTAATTTTTCCACTCTTTTTGAAGAAGGTATAAAATGCAATTGTATTACTTCACATATGTGTAAACCCAAAAAATTTCCCCCCAAATTTAGCCTATTTTAAATTAATTACTATACATTTATGAAAAACTTATCAATTAATTTATGTGTCTCAACCCTAAACCTAATGGTTAAGTTAGTAGGGTATGTAATTAATATAGTAGCTAGGTTAGTAGGGTAGGTGGTTAGTACAGTAGCTTGGTTAGTGGTGTGACCCAAAATGCAAGTATTGCATTTAGGGTATGATCTTCGTATAAAGATGCTTAAACCTCACATGCGTACTTTCGAAATGGCCCAAAATGCAAGTATTGCATTTAGGGTAGGATTTTCGTATAAAGAAGCTTGAACCCCACATGCGTACTTTCGAAATGGCCCAAAATGCAAGTATTACATTTAAGGTAGGGTTTTTAAGGTAGGGTATGTAATTTATAGGATAGCTAGGTTAATAGGGTAGGTGGTTAGTACAGTAGCTAGGTCAATAGGATAACTAGTTATTAGGGTAGCTGTGCCAGTAGGGGATAATAAATAAGGTACCAAGGTTGGTGCAGTACTTATGAAGGTAGAAAGGTGAGCAGGGTAGCTATGTGTGAGGTCAGGTCCAGGGAAAAACGACCAAGAACCAAAAAAAAAAGTACAATGGTCAGCAGCAAAAAGAAATGGACTGTCATGAACCCCATCCGGCGCCGTTTGAAAATGCAAGGCATCCAGTGGACAGAACGGCCAACTAATGCATTGGTGGCTGCTGGTTCACTTTGGCCCCGGAAAACCAGTTCGTTCAACTGGTATGGATGTATGGGCCAGTGTTGGGCGGTTATTTGAATTTTGAAAGAACCATGGTTTCAATTCTCATGGAACCCACCAAAAATGAACCTGGATATCACCCAAACAAACAATTTCCTGTTTTAACTAACAGTACCATACTGACAGATTTGGCAATACTTAATTATTAGAAAAAAATCAGTGATTTAGTGTCAAAATCTTGAAAATATCCTTTAATATTTTTACTTGGAAATAAGGTTCCTTTACAGCCAAAATGCCTGTGAAATAAAACCTTTTTATCAAATATTTTAATAATTTTCTTTGATTTTTTTGAATTTGTTTGAAAATATAATTAAATGTTCCATTATGAAATATTTATAATTGAATCTATCAACCTACTATGGTAGTGTGACCTCTACCATTGGCCCAATTGTGAACTCATCAAACAATACTTTTAAATGCACCCTTAAAATTCTAGTTTTGATTTTATTGATTTTTTTTTGACAAATTTGTTCAATATTCAATAACTTTATCACTGTAAGTCTAAACATTGTCCCACATGTGATCATCTTCAAGGCATTCAGAGATACATATTTTTCAAAAAACCTCTTCAAAGCTCTAAAAGACAACTAATGTGCAAAATGATAGTATAAAAGACAAATAGCATGGCCGATGGGAAATTCTCCATGCATTTTCCCATGTGTGAAAGGAAAAACAAAAAAACCAATATGACGAAGAGATGTTGATTGGTTCAAATGTTATTTGTCAAAGTGTGTATCAAGAGTACACAATAGGTACCCCTTGTTGATCCAAGTGTGAACTTAAGTGTCATTGGACTCATGTGTTAAGATTTGGGATGTGAAAGGCCAAATAGAAAGATCAATACAATGAAAGGTATTGATTGGTTGAAAAAATCAATCTTGTAAATTTTAATTAATTTCAAATGACAATAGTACAAATTCAAGAAAATTTGTTCTATTAATTAAAAATTGTGAAAGGGCCATCATGCACATCACCTCATCAAGGTTTTTCAATGACATTAAATGTGTTGCAAGGGGTTCCATGGTTTAGGAAGGTTAAGGAGTGGTCATAAAAATGTAAAAAAGAAAATAAACACCTCACGTATTATGTAGATCCCATGTTAATCTTCAATTTTTCATACTAACCAATGTTAATCCATATTTTTCATACCTCTAATCTCATACATGTTTCCCCACTAATTAATCTTGGGACTCCATGCTTCCCATATTTATCATGTGTTAATCCATGCTTCTCACAACTAATTTCATGAATGTTTCTCTACTAATCAATCTTTGTAGCTCCCTACTTCCCCTATTAATCCCATGTTAATGTATATTTCCCAACTTCCCATAACCCTTATCCATTACATGTTTTATCACTAATCAATGTTTGTGATTCCATGTTTCCATGGGAAATTTCATGGACTATGCATGTTTACCAAGTTAATCCAATGTTAATTTATGTTTCTCATAAACCTTAATCTCTTGCATGTTTCCCCACTTTTCAATTTTAGCAACTCCATGCTTCCCCTATTAATTTCATATTAATACATGTTCTTCATAACCAATTGCATATATGCTTCCCCATAATAATCAATATTTGCAAGTCCATGTTTCCCCTATTAATTTCATATTCATCTATTATTTCTCCATTAATCCCTTATTAATCCATGCTTTTCATAACCCTAATGCCACCAACCCAAGTGTGAATAGGACCTAATTATAGAGCCCAATTATGAAAAACTTGTTTTAAATAAATTTCTAGTCACAAAAAATACTCAAAATTCAATATCTTTCACACCTTAAATCTAAAATTTACAAAATCACCTCCATTAAATCCCACCCATCAAAGGCTTTCCATAGTACCACCATTGGAAATCCCATTGGAGAGCCCTTGATGCAAAAGGGGTGCATTAATTCGGTTTCATAAAGTTTCAACCTACAATGTAAGAATTATTGAATATTGTTTTGTTTTGTCATGTTGAAATCTTCCACACAATGGGGCTTCCAACCAATGCTCTCGATATTGTTGGACACTCTTCATGAAAAGGGGTGCATCAAAGTGATTTCATAATGTTTTGACCTACAATTCAAGAATTATTGAATATCAAATATAACTAATAAGCTTCATCAAAATTAAATATAGTTAATAATTATTTTTTGCCCCTTTCATAATGAAGTTAAATGATCATAAAATTTATGGTTAAAGATCAATTTAACTATTTAGACTATGGAACATTTAATATTGAACAATATATTGCTGAATATTGGATAATTAATATTCAATATTCCACAATAAAATTTAATTTTCATAATTGAATATGGTGAATACTATGAAATCAAATTTTTTTGTGTTCAACTATTAAACAATTGAAAGTTGAAACTTTACTAAATATTTATTTATTTACTTATTTTAGTATCAATATTTTATAATTGATTGAATAAAATATGGGGGTGTCCTTAATATTGTTCAAAAAAATTTAATAAGTAGGATTTAATGGACATAATTTTCAGCTTACCCATTTTTGCCTTATGTTCCAACTTGTTTGCTAATTAACATGTATTTCATGAAGGAACTTACATTGTCCCATCAAAAAGCTTCCCCTTTCATGTTCCTTAAATAACTTAGTGCTTGGGGCAGTACTTTTGCCCAACCCATGAATGAATCTAAAGTCACAAGCTTCATAATGTTCCCACACCACCACTACATGATGTGGCCTTTGTGTTTTGGGGCATCCCAAGGAGACACTTAACAAAAGTTTTGGTCACATGGTAACTAAACATGGACTTGCCAAAACTTAAGGCAAATGACTATAATTGCCAACTCTTTTTATTAGGAGTGGCTAGGTTATGTATTACACAAATTTCCACCTTAAAGAATTTCCTTTTAAAGCAAGATGGCACACCCACATCAATGCAACATAAGTGCAATATTCTTTTGCATCATTGTGCATTCACACAATTGTATAAAGTCTAAGAACTCAATAGATACATGGTTTGAAAGACTTCTATAAATTTGCATAGGAAAATTTTATGGAAACATATTTAAAGGTGCTATAAACTTTTTCATCATTGGTGGCATATTAGCAAGTTTTGGAGAATATTTATTAAATAGAAATTAACTTAAACCCATTTTGTGGGATTGAGGCTTTTGGGAAAGGGGAAGGAGATAATGCTTAAAAAAGGGTTATGATAAAGTTTTAACTATCCGGTATTCTCAAAAATGGTGGCTTGGATAGGATGGGAGGAAGTGGATTAGCTAGCCTACAAAAGATAGGGGTCACTTTATCTTACTTTGACCCAGTTGACTTGTTGGGTAAGGGAAGAAAATAGTTGGAAAATATCAACTCCAAGAATTTCTACTTAGACCAAGACCAAGAAATAAAAGGATGGGAGCTTCTTGGTCAACTCCTTGTTGACTTTTCAATTGATGTGAAGATGTTTAAATATTCATGACATTGGGGTGGAGGTAGGAGTTTGATGTGAGGATTCGGGGAGACTTGGGAGGGGATTGAATACATCATCAACAAGCGAATAAGAGGTGGTTACTCACTCATGAAAAATGAGACCTTCAAAGTGGAGCTTAGGGAAGGACACATGAGAAAAGGAGGTGGAGGTATGAGTGGGAGGCAAAGGAGGTGGTGGCGATTGCTTAAGGACTATCTAGGATGAAGAGTGGCAAGGGAAGCAAGCAGGAGGATTGAACAAACAAGGCGGGTCGAAGAAGGGGGAAGGCAAGGAGGAGGTAAAAAAAAGGGGAGGCTAAAGGCTTGTGAAGAAGTAGAAGGTGTTTTTAGGGTTTACTAGAGGATTGGACTTAGGTGAGGGGGGTTAGAGAAGGGAGGTGGTGGGTGGGTTGTGTTTAAAGGGGGTTATACTTAAAGATGAGCTGATGTTACAACTAAGGAAGGGGTTTTTTTTAAATGATAAGATGGTAGATGAAGTTATTAGGAGACCATTAAAGAATATTTCATGTATGTGATTGAAACATAAAGGATTCTAATAGTTTGTCAATGTGAATGGTCAAACATTTCATCCATGATTATGGTATTATAGTTTTGAGAAATGGAGGATAAAAGTAATTCCAATGTATGAGGGTTCCAATTCAAGTTAAGGTTGTTGTGTAATGAATGAAAATGGGAGGGACAAAAAGGATAAGAAGTAATAAGAGAACAAAAAGATGTGATGAAATTAATGTTGGTTAACCATGGGCAATAATAGTAGAATAAGGAATTAACTTAGTAGATCATTGTTTGTAGTAGTGGCCGGTTGAAATTAAATAGGGTTAATATGATTATGTTGCTTTACTTATTGTCCAAAGAATGGTAGTAAAGGGACTATAAATAAAAGGTGAAAGAAGGGTAGGGAAGAACAAGCCATGGACAAAACCAGGCAACTTTTTAAAATCTCTCATCTTAACCACCCCTATAGACAAACCCTAGGTTCTTCCATAATAGGAGGCTACTAAAGGGAGAAGTAAAAGTTTGAAAAATTATTACTTGTGACATTCTTTTGGATGTTCTTTAGAAAAGGAAAGTTGGATCAAGTTTAAGTTGTTTAACATGTTAATTTAGCACTTAACAAAACATGTTTAAAACATGTTCCCTAAAAAAGCTTTCCACTAGGCTTATAGCTTCACATTTCACAACATGTTTGAAAGCACTTGTCATTGTGTTTGAATTTGAACTTTCATCTTTAACATACAATGGTTGCAAAATAGGATGAATTATTTTTTGTAGATACGCCATTCTTTAAAAGTTCATATGGTAATGTCCATTGTGATAGCATTAGTTAAATTGGGAATTGCATGGTGGTTAATGAACTAGAAAAATCCATATGATGACAAGCCATTTTAGACAACTTTTTGACATATATGTTAATATAAAATAAAAATTGAAATCCTTCAAAAAATGATTATGATATTGACTTATCAAAATATGGTTCATTTAAGGCCATTCAAAAGTCCATATTTTTAGTTGAATATTAATTCTTCTCAAGGGTTAGGGTTAGGGTCTTTTCAAGTAGTGAATTTGAGTTCTTCTTCTTAACCTTTGGGTTTGGTGTTGGGTTTGAGTGTGAATGCTAGCTTGAGTGCCCCTAAACTTGGGGTAAGGTCTTAAATTGATAAAAGATTATGAACTAATGGAAAATTCTAGATGTAAGAAGAGTTTGTGGGAGGAAAATCATTGGGAAAATCAAAGGCAGCCTATGCCTGCAAAGGATTAGAAGGAGCTTGTGGACAAAATCAATGCAACATTCCCTAATGAGGTGTCACCCAATTGGCCCCCATCGTGAACTCCTTTAGGTTGGCCAACACAAACGTTCTAGAATAATTTTTATGGATCACATAATGTTTGTAAAATAATGTTATGAAACCTTTCATGATTGTAATAATTTACAACTACAATACACAAAAGAAATCTTTTCCTTTTCCATTACCCAACTTCACTAGGTTTTTATTAAAATGGGACAAAATTGACTAATATGCAACTTGTATGGTTTTGGTAAAAAAGAATCAATTGATTATGACATTTTTAATGAAATGTTTTTAGTCATTTTGGATAGTCACATTTTGCACTAAATAATTTTTTTTTTAACTTTGAAATTTCACATAACTTGTTTATGTCCTAATGTGGCATTTATAAAATTTCTATACTTTAAATTTGACAAAAAAAAAATCTTTCAAAAAATTCCCTAATACAATAATATAATATACAATACAAATATTTAATAATACAACTTTGAAAAAACATTGTAACATATTTATTTAATTATTTTAATGATGTAAGAATATATTTTACATTGTTTCTTTTATAAAAGTAAAAGAAATTTAATTTGGTGAAATTCTGGGTTTCAATAGTTGGATTGCCGCCCACCCCCAATTGTTTTTTTTGGTTTTAAGTTTTCCTAACTTGACAATTTTTGTTGGGAAAAAAATGGAAAACATAGTGAAAATTCAAAGAAATATGTAAAAAATAAAAAATCACCAAAAATTGAGATCACAAATTTGAAAGAAAAAAGGTTATTCCCTATGAATAAAAGTTTTGAGATAATCCTAATAATTCCAACATTAAACACATAAATAATTCCAACATCAAACTTATTTGAAAACTTTTAAGTTCAACCTTTGAAATCATTATAAACCTTATCCAATTTTTTTGAAATTTTAAAATAAATATTAATGATGTCTTTGAAAAACATTTGTGATGAATTTCCACCATTTTGTAAACATAAGAAAAGTCATCAACATTAACAAACTATTTTTTCAAACTAATTTTAATTTTAAACATAAACTTGTATAAATGTTTTTAAAAGAAATTGATAAATCATGTTTAAAATAAAAAATAAAAAATATGAAACATTGAAAAAATTTCATAATAATAATAATAATAAATTTAAAAAAATTAATTATTTTTTTTAACATGAATTTTTTTCATACATTAAAAAAAGGAAGGGAAAATTTTAAGGATTACTTTTGGGGGTTTTTTGTGTGGCATCATGAACGTTCAATAATAAACTTGTCCATGATGCTTAAAATAAATTAGGGGAAAAACATACATTCTAATTTACATAAATATATTATGTATATATATAATTTAAAGGTCTATATGCATTTTAAACTTTGCATACACAAACATTTTGATGTAATCATTAACCCATTCAAATACAAATGTGAGACTTGTCAAGTTTTTACACATCCATGTCAAAAATTTATGGTGAGTGCAAAATGCAACTCATGAGTAATGGATTTAATACATTCAAAATGAATGATTCAATTCATAATGTAATCAAATAAAAAAATAGTTGCATGTGTGGGGGTGAAAAAGGACAAGATTTTTTCTTGTGATAATATACCTTATACTTGGCCTTTCAACTAATGAGATATGTGTGTCATCTATAACATCACATATGTTTGACAAACTTGTAGGGTTTTCAAATTATTATATGATGTGCAACAAGTGGTTTGCAGTTGGGGTCTGGATGTATTTGTTAAAAAGCTTATCCTTATTACAAAACACATCACACACAATGTCCATATACTTGCATATCGTAGATGTGCCCACATCAAATCTATTTCACATATGTTTTGCGCTCAACTCATGAGTAAACTTGTACAACACAATTGTAACAATTTTCCTAACTTTTAATTATGGCCTCATAGGATTAAGAGATTTGAATTTCAAAAATGGTGTTAATTCTTCAACTAAAACATTGAAAGCATCAAATGTCAATTTAATAATACGATATTTTCTCTGTCTCATCTAAGGTGTTGTACACCATATAATGGCACCACCATTTCCCAATGTGTTTTTTGTTTTCATTCTACCCAAAACAATCAATTACAATGTTTTTTTTTCAACAAAGTCCACAAAATTGGTTGAACCCCAAACATTGAATGTGACAAATTTTTAAATAATAATTCTCTAACTCATGATGTGCAAAACAAAGAATTACCCAATGTCACTAAAAGGAGCATTCAAATTAAAAGAACCCTTCCAACACATGTGATCCCCGATCACTTATACAATTATCAAACTTCAACAAAAGCCTAAAAATCATATACCTAAAAACAAAACAGCCCCAACCTTTAATAAAAAACCAATGTTCTTTCTTAAAATAAAATCAACAATAAAAAGTCACCTTTAAAAGGTGGAAATCAGAAAAAAAAATCAAAATATAGAATCCAAAAAAACCAGTGGACAAAACTAACAGAGAACTCTCTGACCTTGCACAGAAGCATGTGAAGTGCGGGGAAGGGCACAAGGCACTGAAACTGTTTCGAGAATGCAGGCAGAGGGTGTGCAACCGGACTCTTTCACTTTTGTGGGGGTGCTGAATGCATGTGCCAGCCTTGTTGCACTGGAAGAGGGCAGGTCTGTTCATGAGCAGATCATTCTAAGTGGTTATGAATCAGTCACTTTTGTGGGGAATAGCTTGGTTGACATGTATGCAAAATGTGGGAGCATAGAGGATGCTTGGAGAGTGTTTAATAAGATGTCTTCACGAAATGTGGTTTCTTGGAATACATTTTTATTTAGACATGTGAAATGTGGGCAAGGACAGAAGGCACTGGAATTGTTTCAACAAATGCAAGACGAAGGTTTGCAGCCAGATCCTGTTACCTTGGGGGGAGTGCTGAATGCATGTGCTAGTGTAGTTGCCCTGAAAGAGGGCAGGGATGCTCATGAGCAGATAATACAACGAGGTTGGGAGTCTGATGTCTTCCAGATGAGCAGCCTGGTTGACATGTATGCAAAATGTGGGAGCATGGAGGATGCTTCCAGAGTTTTCAAGAAGATGCCTTCACTTGATGTGGTTCCTTGGAACACTATGATATGTGGACATGTAAAATGTGGACAAGGGCAAAAGGCATTGGAACTATTTCAAGAAATGCAAAAGGAAGGTGTGCAGCCAGACCTTAGAACTTTTGTGGGGTTGCTGAATGCATGTGCCAGTGTAGTTGCACTTGAGGAGGGCAGGCATGCTCATAGGCAGATTATTGAACATGGGTGGGATTCAGATATCATTGTGGGCAATAGCCTGATTGGCATGTATTCAAAATGTGGGAGTCTGGAGGATGCTTGCAAAGTGTTCAAAAGTATGGCTTCACATGATGTGATCACTTGGAATGCAATGATATCTGGACATGCGAAATGTGGGGAGGGGCAAAAGGCATTGGAACTATTTCACCAAATGGAACAAGAAGGTGTGCAACCAACACCTATCACTTTGGTAGGGGTGCTGAATGCGTGTGCGAGTGTACTGGCAATTGAAGAGGGCAGGTGTGCTCATGAGCAGATTATTGAAAATGGGTGGGATTTGAATGTCTTTGTGGGTAACAGCCTGGTTGACATGTATGCCAAATTTGGGAGCATGGAAGATGCTTGCAGAGTGTTCAACAAGTTGCCATCACATGATGTGGTCTCTTGGAATGCTTTACTTGGAGGATATGCCATGCATGGGCATGGGAAGGAAGCTCTTAAAAATTTTGAGCAGATGTGTGAAGAAGGTGTACAACCAAATAATATCACTTTTATTTCTCTTCTGTCAGCTTGTAGCCATGCAGGTTTGGTGGTAGAAGGCCTGTGCTGTTATGCTTCCATGAGCACAATTCACAAGATTTCTGCAAAAGTGGAACACTACACATGCATGGTTGACCTTCTTGGCCGTGCTGGACATCTGCACGAGGCAGAGAATATGATCAAGGCAATGCCCTATAACCCAAATGTAGCTGTGTGGATGGCTTTGCTCGGTGCTTGCAGAATTCATGGTAATGTGGAGATGGCAGAGCATGTTGCAAAACAAGTTCTTGAACTGGAGCCTGAAAATGCTACAGGTTATGTGCTGCTGTCTTAACATATATGCTGCTGCTGGCAACTGGGATCTCAATGAGGATGTTCAATGGCAGAGAAAGGAAAGAGGTGTAAAGAAATAACCTGGTCACACCCCGATTGAGTGAATAATGAGGTGCATACATTTGTACTAGACAATGAAGACCACCCTCAGATCACTGAAATCATTGCAGAACAGAAGAGATTGTCAGGGCTGATGCATAACACAGGGTATGTGCCAGATACTAAATTTGTTCTGCATGACATGAAGGAAGAAGAAAAAATGTTCCATTTGTGTCACCATAGTGAGAAACTGGCTATTTCATTTGGGCTCATCAAGACAGCTCCTGTTACTCCACTGCACATAATCAAGAATCTGCAGTTTGTAGGGATTGCTGCAGTTTGACAAAGTTTATTTCGAAAATAGTTGGGAGAGCAAGCATGGTGAGGGATGTAAATCACTTTCAGGAATGGGTCTGTTCTTGCATGAACTACTGGTGATGGCAGTAGTCTGCCTTGTGAAACCTATGCCTGTAGCATGTATTGTTTTATTACCATAGCCTTTTGAACACCTTCCTTAATGTGCATGCCATGAAGATTGCATGGACATAGGAATGATTTCAAACTACAGCTGAGCCATGATCCTTGGATCTTTGTGTCTCTGACTGTTGTGCAACACAAGTCAAGATAAAAGTAAACAGGCCAGTCTCAAGGATTGCCAATTTTTTTTCCTTTGGTGACAATTGCAACTTGCATTGATCAATTACTTACAGAAAGTGATGCTGTTGTGATGGATATTGTTAGTACATAATGGGAGTATGCTAACAGACTTATATTTTGCAGAAGGATTTGACATGCTTCAGAGAAGAGCATTATGGATGTTATGTATTGTTATGGATTCTTATCAGTCCCTTCAACTAAGTCATTTAATGTCTACTGCAGATTGGGGTAGGTGTACAATGTAGCCAGTCCACCATCAAAGATAAACTTGAAATGTGTTGAGCTGTGAAACTTATACCAAGAAATATCACCATGGTGTGCAGATCCATGGCATGTGTTGGAGCCAGATCAAGTAATTTCAGGTGGAAGGAGCCATAGCTAGGTATGCAATTGGAAGACCCTTGCTAATTTTGAATCTGGGAATTGAGAAGAGAATTTCAGGTGTGAGGAGCCATAGGTAGAAATGCAGTTGGAATGATCCTTGCAATTTGAAATGTTGGAATTGAGTAGAGGATTTCAGTGGGAGCTATATCTAGATGTGCAATTGGAGCAATCCTTGGAATTTGGAATGTTGGAATTGAGAAAAGAATTTCAGTGGGAGGAGCCATAGCTAGATGTGCAATTGGAGCAATGCTTGTATTTCAAATGTTGGAGTTGAATGATGATCTACTATCTAGCTTCACACATCACCTAAATTTTAGCAACTTACATGTTTGATAATTCTCTCCTCTTCTATTAGCATTCCAATTGAACAAGATAGTGATTTTGGTTATCATGATTACCTCCCATAGCAACACTGCCACAAAAAAATCCATAATAGTAATATACTGGTGGCTGGGTAATACTGTGACTATGTTTTGTTGGGCAATCTTTGATTCTGCATTTTTCTCAGTTGAGAATTCCAGCAGCAATGGGGAAAATGATGATGTGGAGTTGTACCAGAGTGTGCTAGCAAGTGTGAAAATGATGATGGGTTCTGTATCACAGTGGGCCAAGCAATTAAGGAAATTGATGGTGATGAGTTGTGCGAGTGTGCTGGCTGATTAGATTCATGCACTCTTAAGGCATCTTACACAAATGTTGCTTGCAATCCAAAGAAGTTGATTGTTGTGGAAGATGAATAAGTAATAAAGTTGTTCTCCATTGTATTCAATCCCTCAGTCCTCAAATTTGAGCTGTCATTCTTAGCTTTCAAACCCTCATTTTGAAATTTTGATCCTCTGTCCCATTCATAAAATAAATCTACCCTTGTATGCATTAATAATGCCTACTCACAAACAACAAGGCACCTTATGCCTACAAGTAGGTGTAAAAGTTGTGTTGTAGGCTTGTAAGCATGGCCAGGGTGAACTGGCACCCACATTGGTACCTTCACCTTTTTGACTGAGGCCACTTAGTGTCCATACTAAGCCCAAAAAATATTAGATTTGAACTCAAAGACTCTGATTTAGTTGAAACATAGGATATTTGTAGTATTTATAAATAATTTAAATGAATTTTGGGATTTTTATCATGGTACCATTGTGGGTGCTGGTGTGAAACTTGGCTTAACGTCCTTTGTAGCACTTGGAGCTGCTTTGGTCCTGAGTCCTGGCCCAAGCTGCTCCAGTGCTAGCTGAAGTGGAGGACAATGCCTTCTAGACTTATTCCAGGCTCTACTCTACTTGTCATCTCTCTTTCTATTCCATTTTGAAAGTTGCATTTCTACTAGAAATTAGGGTTTATCTTGTTCTGTGCATAACATGAATGTGGTGAAATTAAGTTACCTGAGTCATGTGATTTGTCTCAACATCAAAAACTGTTTCTTTTTTTGATTGAGATTCAATAATGTTTGCCAGCTTTTATGTTGAACAATCACAATATCAATTCTGGCAGTTTGGAATTCTGCCAATAAGAGATTTGGAACAATCTGGTACGACATCAATAGGTTCAACATTATGTATTCAAAATATTTTTTGGTGATCTGCACGATTGTTAATTGTGAGAATGTCAGTAATAACATTAGTTGTCTCTTACAATGCAGGCTCCTGTATTTAGTAGTGTGTGCAGGGTTAGCTATTTTCACAGGAAGGTTTTTGGCATAGAATCATCCTGTGAAAAACAGTGTTTTTGGTGCTAATCCTAGTGAAATTGTGAAGTTGCAGACTTGCAGATTATTGCATTTCTTAAATTGCTAATGATAGAGATGTAGACTCACATACAAGAATCGGGGTGATCTAAAGAAGATGCAAAAGTCTAGTGTGAAACCTGTCTATGTTAAACCTAGTAGCAAGCCTTAACCTGTCAAATGACAAGCCTTAGAAGTCAAAACTTGTGTGAGAATTGGTGTCAGACAAAAGAACCTCCAGTTTGAGATCATGGGTCCAATTCCATACATCACCACTGATTTCTTGGGTTTAATTTAAATCCAGCCATGAAAGTAGTTCAGTCTTCACCATGACAAGATTGCACTGAGATTTGTTGTAGCACTGAAATATTTTGCACTAATATTACTCCCTTATAGTGAGCATTTGAGTTTGATATTCTGATTGTGGGTTTTAGGAGGATGCATGTCTGTTTACCTTCTTGCTATCTCTTTTAAGCATTAAGCCATTTGCCTAACTTGGTTGTGGGTTCAACATTGCTAACCATTTACTAATTACCCTAGTCTTTCAAAGACATCCTACATTGCAGGATTACAAAAACTGGGACCATGAGACAACATACTAAATAACCTGGCCCTCTCTGATGTGAATTTGCAAGACATCATCAGCAGTACTGAATCCATAAGGGCATCCGGAACATTCTGGATAGTCTGTAGCATGTTCCTTCACTTCTCTATCAGCTTTCTGAACTGCAGTATTTCCACAGCATGCAGAAATAACTAGCATTTGAACTGCTGTAGTTGGAAATCGTATCTAAAAATTGGCTTCTAGAGTTCCATACTTTGTATTAGGAAAAATTGGAGTATGTTACTAGCAAAAGGTCACAAAAGATGACTCTTGACTTTCAGGGTTCATCCTTTCATATCCTAAAATTTCAGAGCATGCTCTGTTAGCAGGAGGTCACATTTAAGTGACATTGAAAGCTACATAGCTTTCGAAGTTTCATCCTTGTGTTCATTCATCTTTCTTATTGTGTTGACTTCAAGTAGCGTACATTATCAGCAACATTCATTAGCTTTCAAAGTTTCATCCTTGTGTTCATTCATCCTTCTTATTGTGTTGATTTTAAGTAGCTTACATTATCATCAACAATTATTACCATTGAAAATAGATCATTGACCCAATAGTTTGGATATGACAAGGTACAAACACAACTGACCTCATACTCTTGCACTCAACATAGACATTTTTCCCAGTTGTGGTATGTTGTCACTCGTGTCAAGAGTCCAAAAGAATTTGGATATGACAAGGTACAAACACAACTGATCTAGAAGTTGTGTTCTGTCACTCGCATATTGCATACCCCATTTTGTGTTGATAGCTTCTAACAACCAATTTTGCCACAATTTCCCAGTATCCAAGGTTTTTTCAAAACCTTTCAAAGCATAATTTTCCTTTATCTTCAATATTTCCCAATTACAAAAAATGTTTTGTCTTATACACATAATTTATGGGATCATTGATGATGGACATAAGTTGTGTAAAGATTGGATTTGAAGTGAACAGGGGAAGCCATCCTTGCGAGAGTGTTCCATGGGGAAGATCTGTTGCCCTAGGGTGGAACAAACCAAGGAAGACCCAAGAGGTCTTTCTTCTGTCTCATAAACTTTATGCAATGTAGGAACCTTCAAGGTGTGGCTGAAATCAATGTTAACATGACTAGGTAAATCTACACAATTCAAACTAACCCACAAACAAACATCTCCTATACAAATTAAACTCCCCATCCAGTTGGTCCCAAACATGAGATTGAAAATTGTAAACACATTCCACATACATCAGTACAGGAACTGAAGATTTGACAAGCACATTGAAGCAAAATAGAACTCCATAGTAGCATAGCATGATGGGCATTTAATCACAGCTTCTAGACAGTGTTATAAACTAGGGAAGAACATCTGGTTTGCCAAGCCCAACTTACTGCTTTCAAAGGCACAGGTTGCTGTAGAATTCTACTTAGCTTAAAACCGTACAAGTCACTTGATCTTTGCTAGAACCGTTTACCCACTTTGTTGCAGGACACCTGAAGGCTATCACACAAAAGTCCATGCAAACATACACAAAAAACATGAGAAGGAGGATTAACAAAATGCACTTACAAAGTTGTAGAAATACAACTTAATCACAAGAGCATTAGAAAGTGATGATGAAAAAGCATATGTACAAATAATTGAGAGAATGCACACATTCCTGAGTGTCTGGTACCAGCTACTTATCATCCTCAAACTAAGGTTTGTGCCACAGAAGTAGATTGTTCTGTCAATCCTTGTTCATATGGGAGCAGGACCAGTCAATGACAGAATCTTTGAGACAAGCCATTTACCGCAATGTGACGTAGCGATTAGTACCATGTTTTGCCCAATGATCTTTGAGGTCAACAGAATAGCTTATGTCAACACCTTCCAATTTTAGCTTCTCTAGAAGCTTATCAAAAGCTCCAGCACTCATCTTCCTCCCTGCTACTCGAGAACCCCTCTTTTTAGGGTTCATTGGCAAGGGGTGCAGTGAAAGGAGGGTTGTGCAACAAGCAGATTGCCATCCACCACAACCCCATCTGTAGCACTGTTGATTCATTCCAGTGCAAGAGCAGTATGGTATTTGGGTTGGTGCAGAAACTGGGAGAGTAGTGTAACTTGCTGTACTTGCATTTTCTGATCCCTGTATTTGTCCTTCCTCTTCATCACCCTTTACTTGATATTCTTGTAATTGCCTCTGCATGGATGAAGGCCAACTCTCCGCCTTTTTAACTGCAAGATGAAGTGCCTTATTCTGAGCTGAAACACCAGGTGAGACTTGCGGAGACTGTTTTCTCTGTGACTCTGTCTGTGTCCTAGTCCCTTGAAAAGCTGGATGCTCGCCAGCAACCTGAGTGGAATGAGCATCAAACATCATGACAGAATTTGGTTGGAACTCACCTACCAATGAGTAATGCTCAGCAAACCCAACTCGTTCCAGGAGCTTTGACCCTGGATTTATGCCTCCTGCAGAACTGGGGCGTTTCCGGGCACATGATGAAGATTCCTTTTCCACTTTTGCGAGTGCGGAAATAGCAGCATCCCTTTTCAGAAGTGCAGAATCCCGATCAGCAAGGGCAGCATCTCGTTGCAAAAGGGCAGCATCTCGTTCTGCCAAGGCAGCCATCTTTTCAGAAATTGCAGTGCTTTTCTCCAACAGAGCAGCATCCCGTTCTGCAATCACTGTAATAAGCTGCAGCACCACATGGTGATCTGATGCAGCTTTGCGGTGGTGATACCAGCTCCCTCTCTCTACCCCATCCATTGAGACTCGTGAGCTGATACAGCATTCCCCAAATCAACTGCCCATTCATCTTGTTAGACAGCATCCCCTAAATCACTTTCAAAGATTGCAAAGCAGAAGCAGGGGTCAAAAACTGTACCGGTAACCATTTCTGCCACCAACTACGATAATAATGAAACCATACGACAATGTAACCATTCCTGCTTACGGACTACTGCATCACAAAACAGCGTCATCATCAGGATCTAATTAAGTGTTGCTAACAACAGTCTAATATAGCAGACGAGGACGAATCACTAAAGACCTACTTGCATCAGGATGTAATTTGGCATCCAGTTGGCATTCTTAAAACAACATTCCAACATACCGGACAAGGACAATCACTCAGATCTACTTTCCTTCTTGGAAAAAGACGCAATGGAAAACTTCATGTGCCTACCATTTTGAGCTGGGGATTCAGGTCACGAGGGTGAGAGACAGTAGTATCACCTGAACTGTAAGCCAACCTGATGACACTACTAGCAGCCAAACGAATATTGTTAGAAGGAGAAGAAGACTCACATGTCCCAACAATGAAGTGCAATCCAACCAGCCGCCCCCCGTACACTCACTCACTCACTCCCCAAAACAAACTCGGGAGCAAAATCGGTCGGAAAGGTTGCAAATACCCACACCAACAAGAGGTTCAAATTAGGGTTCGGCCAGTTGTTCGGCCAAATCAAAGCAGCCAGGACACCCTCGAACGCAGCTCCACACAATTATCTCTCTACACCGTGGGCTAGCGCACACTTGCACCCAGCTCCTCCTCATCGTCATCATCACTTTCTCCATTACTTCCAACCATACTCTGCAGTGTTCTTTTTTTCAAATTTGTGAGATAGGTGGGTCGGCGATCATCCAGAAGAGGACTTAGCCAAATTTGGCTACAGGAAAAATTCCTCCTGTATTTTGGCGATTGAACCCATTGTCTAAATATGGTGACTTCCGAATTTTTTCCTCATAATGTGACGACTTAGGCCCATTTTTTCCCAAAAAAGAAGTCCTTTGTATTATTCACACCAGGGTTTTTTTTTCAATTTTGTGATGTTGCTGAAGCGGTGGCGATCATTCATAAGATGATTTAGCCACATTTGGCTACAAACTAGATATGAAAGTATAAAAAATGCAGAATCCTTCTATATTCTTGGCTACCTACTGAAACTTATCATAAAAATCTGGCGATTCTGGCGACTTTCAGTTTTATCCTTCGAAATCTGGCGAATGTGGGTCATTTTTTTCATGACAAATCCTTTGTATAGGGGGGAGTCATATTTCTCAGGTCGAAATTTGGCGAAATCTCGCCGAATAAAAAACACTGATTCGCACCTTCACTTTTTTTTGTCGCCAGGGTGCTAAAATTTGCCAAAGAAAAAAACACTGCACACAACTCCAAATCATCATCATCATCATTTTCTCCATTGCTTGCTAGCATACTCTCCCACACAACTGATGATGATCATCATCATTTTCTCCATTCATGCGGGAATTCTCACCTATGAGCAATGAGGAATCGAGGATCGCACATCGCACAACAAAACGTTGTAGCAGTGTTACCAAGCTGCCAGTATGTTTACTTTTATGTCTTTTTTTTTGGTGTGGTATTGTTGCTACGGGAGATTCAGATCATGGGCAACCAAAATCACGATCTTGTTCTATTGCAATGTTGAGAGGAGAGAAGAATTATCAAGCTTGTGAAGTTGATGACATTCAGGTAATGCTAACTGGTAGAACGAACATCATGTGGGGGCAGCATTATTGTGTTAAGAAATGAGAGAGCATCTTCTCAATTCCAACATTTGAAATAGCAAGGATCATTGCAATTGCCCGTCTAGATATCGTTCCTCCTACCTGAAATTTCTCTTCTCCACTCCAACTTATAAAATAGCAAGTATCAGTCCAATTACACATCTAGCTATGGCTCCTCCCACCTGAAATTTCTTGATCCAGCAACAACAAGCAGTGCCATCTGTGCACCATGACAATAGAGCCATTAGTGTATCTTTCACAGTTTGTATGGTACACCGACCCTACAATTCTGGAGTAGAGCTCAAACAACTAAATTGAAGAGACTGATAATGAATCCACAAGCATCCATAAACATCAAAACAGCTCTTCTCCAAGCATGTCAAATCTTTCCACAAATTGTAGACTGCTTGCATGGTCCCATTACATACTAAAATTTATCCATCCAACTGCAATTTGGTTTCTGCAAGTAATTTCTCAATGCATGTTGCAGTTGCCACTGAAGGATAAAAAATTGGCAATCCTAGAGACTAACCTGTTTACTTTTATCTGAACTTGTGTTGGGCAACAGTCATAGGACACTGTTGGGAAAAAGTCATAAACACAAAGGTCAAATGAACATGCATCAGCTGTGGTTTGGATCATTCCTGTGAACACACAATTTCATGGCAGGCACATTCTGAAAGGTATTCAAAGAGGGTATTGTAATAATACCATAGAAACATGCTACAATCATGGGTTTGACAAGACAGATTACTGTCACCACCAGTAGTGCATGCAAGAACAGACACCATCCTCAAAGTGATGACCGCAATTTGCATTCCTCACCATGATTTTTCTCCCAACTATTTTGAAATGATCTAAGCAGAAGTGTGGCAACTGCCACAGACCTGCTGATTCTTGATTATGTGCAGTGGAATACCAGGAATGTGTTGATGAGCCCAAATGCAATAGCCAGTTTCTCACTATGCTGACACAAATGAAACATCTTTTCTTCTTCCTCTACATCATGCAGCACAAATTGAATCAAATCAAGGAAGTAGAAAGATGGGAAGAAAGCACCATTTGATGATACCATCATGCACTCCAAAGATGCTATTCTGACATCACTCCAAAATCAAATTCAAACCTCACCTGCTTACTAAGATCTCTCTAGTCTTCTAATTGGCATGTTCTCCACCCCTTCCATTTGTAAAGATCACACAACAAATGCCACAATGTTAAAATGTGTATTCAACTATATGCACATATCATGCTTATTTTCAATGCAGGGAAGAGATGCATCTAGACTAGTCAATTGGTAGTTGGATTGCTGATCTATTATGACTTCAGTTTATGATTGCACAAAATAGGTTAAATTCTTGCCATTCCCTCTCACAACCTTTTTAATGAGGATGAGTCCTACCTTTGATAGTCTTACACAGGCTTGAAAGAGTTGCATATTTTTTCTTGAAAGTCAGAAATCAAGTGTGATGAAAAAGTTACAGCAACTCAAGTTGATCTTCAGGCCAAAGATGAAGAAAATTCTCCTGTGATTTTTATGGTCTTTTGACTGCATACTGTACCACATCAGTTTTCACAAGATATTTATACTGCAGTACTTACATTCCTCTTTTTTCTCCCCCTTTTCCCTCCACACTATCCTCTAGCATGAACATGGAAAAATTTGTGCTGACATGGTCAAACCAGGAGAGGGACCAGGAAAGGGAGGGTGAACAGCCTTATTGGACATTCTGTCAAGTCTGTACTCAACCTGTTATTTAGACTCAAACTGATTTGTGGGTTTTTCCCTGTTTTCAGAAGAGTCTAGATTGAACAGGTTGCAGATGGGCTTTGTCACGATCTATGTGCTGACTGAATAATCCTGAGGTTGTAGGGGATAAATAGGGTTTGATATGTGCAATGTTGCTAATGTACAACCTTAAATCTCCAAATTTTCTCATTTTCCAGGACTCCACTCTCAAAATGTCTGTCACCAAGAGCTTGTATTGCTAGTATGTTCACTTAGCTGGTAGATGCTGTTGCAGCAGCGTATTCTGTCTTCTTGCGCTGCAAAATGTCCTCAAGCTTCCCCAACAACCTCTGTTCTCCAAATCACAAATTATGGTTCTCAAGTCACTTTCATTCCATGTCTATCGTGTTATTGAGAATACCTTAAACAATGTAAAGATTGATATTGCATTCTGTCATAAATCTTTCAATTACTCTTCCAAATCTCATGGTTCTGGCTAGATAAGGGTGAGCAACATATATGTGCCTTTTTGTTTTAGTTAACTAGTGGTCTCATCTCAATCTCCCTTTGCAACCAGTATGGCATTTGCAAGAGCAAACCTTGAAACTCTCACTATTGATGGAGACAACTTTGCAGTCTGTAAGAGCCAATACTGTTGCTGATCTTGGCTCATCATTGAGCAATGCCAGTTCACCAAAATAGTCACCTTTTCCATATTTCATCACAACGGCACCTCTTGTTCTAGCCTCAGCTGTGCCCTGCAGCAAAGACACACACATGCACACAACTTCCATAATTCAGTATAATCATGACTATGGTTCCAAAAGGATTCTACAATGGTACTCAAAATTGGTCAAAACTGATCAATAGAAACACCCAAGTACAATGACAATACCTGGTTCTTAATCACTCACCTCCTCAAGGAAATAGAACTTGTCTCCTGGAGTACCCTCAATGATTATTTCCTTGCCAGCAACAAAGTATTCAGGTTCCAGCACATCAGCAATAGCTGATCGCTCATACTTATCAAGTGTCTTCCACACATAGTGCACAAAACACACTCTCAAGCATTTAAATTAGATTTTCCATTTCAGAGTTTTTGGTTTTTTGTTTCTTATAAAGCACACACTTGGAACTGAGTCAGTGCTTTAGCATATAATTCATCATCTCCATACTAATGCATTTCCATCTGGTATGCAGAAACAACTCTCCAACAACCAATCAAAAGAAGAATGAAGAAGACCTTAAGAAGGGGCACGTTTTGGAGATAATCTTCATAGAGGTTCCTCTTTTTCCTTGTTGAAGCCATTAAGATTGTACGAAATGTGCTACGATCCATAGTCCAGAGGATGCAATCAGTGCTTGCCTACATCTCCAATCACACATGAAATCCACAGCTGAGGATGTATGAATTTACTCTTTTTATGAACAGAGTCTCTTGCAAAAGTAAACAGTTTAGGGTTGCCCATCAGTACCGGAAAAATGCATTACCTTAATAGTAGCAGCACGAGGAGCATCATAGAGGAGAGCAAGCTCACCGAAGCTATCACCTGGCCCATATGTCTTCACCATCTGTGGCTCTCTAGCATTGTGCATGCTCAACCACACCTCACAAGCCCCTGCCTGCAAACAAATCATTTTAGGCTAACAGTTTCTCCAGCTTATACAGATTGATACAATCTGTTATTTCATGGTTAAGGAATATCCAAGAATCACAATGACATCAAGGCTCTGTACTTAAGGATGGATCATTGACAATAGGAACCTGTAAATTGGTAGTCTTTGATCAAGAATCCAGTGTTTGCAAGGACAGAGATTGTGTACCTCAAGCAGGTAGAAGTAAAGGCCAGATTCACCCTGTTTGATTATGACATCACCTGCTTTATGCTTCTCTTCCTCCACTGCATCTATCACCTGACGGTGGCAGCAGATTTACAAGAAAGAGAAGCATATTAAGCACCTTTACAAAGTTCCTTCGCATCTCTTCCCCCTCTTGCATCCAGCTGTTTGGATACACAGCAGTAGGAGCAGTAATCCCGTACCGTATTAATTTGCTCTTTGTCAAGACCTTTGAACAGGGCGTTCTTCGCTAAGGCTGCTTCAATACGTTTCTTGGCAGCATCTGGCTTCAACACTACCTGTACCACAAAAATGAAGAAGCATATTTCTCAGTAAACAAGGATCGCACGACCGAAATGCGGTTTAGAAATCTGGTTCTACTTCTCACTCTATGATCACTTGGAATCATTTAATTGAGGACAGACGCATACCCTTGGAACATAGCTTTCATCAGCTACTTGGCATTCAGCACTAACACCCGTTCGTCGAAAGGAAAGGGTTCGTCTTCGCCTCTCCTTGACCTGGAGTTCGATCATTTCAAGCTTTTAGTAATGAATCCCCCTTAGCAGATGAGAAATTTCAAAACAAGGAGTTTTTGAGTGCGCAATCGCTACTCTTTCCATTCAACCATGGTGTGCAGATCCATAAAGTCTGCTGTCAGAATAGTATTTATCGATCGAAGTATCATAAATGTCTGCCGCTCTGTCTCAGATCGCCACTCCGCCACAAAGAATTTCTCTTCTATACAGTATGTATAATGATGTTTTGGACTTGATTGACCAAAGTTTGAAACGTTCAAGTTTAGATGGAAACAGGAGTAAGAAACAAGATACTTGTTCCGATGGGATGTTTGAAGGTCGCTTCGCCTTTGCTTTCAAGTCTATATGACTAGCCGAAGCTGCCATGTTCTATAGGTCGTGTTTGGCGCACAGCAAACTACAAAGAAATCACAACTATGCGTGACCGTTCTTTGGAGCCGGAAACTGGGATCAGACTGTCTTCCATCTTTTGTACATTCTTGCTCCCGGAAGACAGATTCTCCTGTGCACGCCTGTAGTAAAGATCGACGCGCCTACCCAATTCTCCGCATCACCATACATGAATATCAAGAGCTTCTCTCTTCATCTCGTGCCATCTTGAAAACCGACTGCAGAAGTAGGAACATTCTGTAGAGCACTGCTGTATCAATGGCAAAGGTGCAAATTGCAAACTACATGAAGGAATTCTCATAAACCTGCACATGGAAAAGCGTCACGCCTTTTGAGGTCGAGTTTGAATATGGAATTTTCCTCAATCCAGCCTCGTATTTGTAAGCGAGGTTTGCTATTTACAATGTAAGAAAATTATACTTTGCAGAAACAAAAGTTTGCCAATTGGTGGGTGCTACTCCTTAGTAGGTACGTTTCCATTTTTAAGAAGTTATAAGGGAAGAGAGACATAGATGGTAGTTATGTACATCGAGAGAAAGATCTACACTACAGGGTCGACAGCTTACATAGGTATTGTTAAAGGTCACATTGTGTTCATTTTCGTCATCATTAACCATACTACAATGTTGTTTCTTCTATTGTGCGGGCTATGGAATGTCAAGAACCATAAGAGGAGAGAATAGAAAACATCTACGCAACTCTTTCTTCTTTGCAACGCTTCGATTCTCGGGTGCAGAAAGCTCTCCACACATGGAACCAGTTTCTTTTGCAGAAGACGACAGAATGTATGCGCAAAAGTAAGCAAGCACAGCGGAAATAAAGCAACTACTCGCTGTACCAGTGCGGTGAACAACGAAGACAACGAAATTCTTGAGCACTAATTCTCGCAAAACTTATGAGAAGAATCAGGTTAGGGTTGTCACAGTGAAATCCTTTGCATCTGATCTGCTCCAGAGGCATGTGCGGAGCAACGAAAATTGATACAGGCCAGCCAGAATTCATAATTCCAGGCTGCATCTCACAAATTTGCAGGTAAATCTTTATCACCATTGAAACAAGGCAAGAACATTGCATCCAGATTCACATGGTTATGCAAAATGCCATTCAATAGAGAGCAACAATTTGATGGAAAAAGCTTGTATATTCATAATTCTTGTACCACTACAATGAGCACTAATTCTTCCATCACCATGATGCTCAAATTACTCTTATGACTTTTGTCATGGCAACAATTCAGTTGTGAAATTTGCCATTGCCACAAAATGTTTACAACATGGAGAAATATAATCCTTACAAACTCAAGTTCTCTTGCACTTGAGAACTCTCTCGGCGCATGTTTCTATAGACGAGCTTTGGCTGTGGTGCAGACATATTTTTACTGCGCTACCTCACTACCAAGACGAATTATATTGCCATTCAAATCCTCAATATACGCTGACTTCTGAGCCCATGGCTTTTCCTCTGGCATTGTCACAGGCTTAGCTCCAAGCTGCAAAACATGCTGTTCATAGACAGGTTTGCAGTAAACAAAATTTAGCATTTCAGTATATACATGTCAGTGCTATGACTGCAAACTTCAGATGAAAGTTGAGAAGAAACAAGATCGATGATCACTAAGATCAAACAATATCATATCTCAAACTTACATAGGTACAGTAATATCATGTGCAGACATCCTAGAGCTATAATTTGGTTCAGAAGCAAAGGAAGGAAAACAGGATCTGATTCACAAGAAATATTCGAGGGTGGTACCTTGAATGTGGCATCAAGGTCAGGAAAGAGGAGATTGAGTTCAATATTTGCACGAGGATGCTGCTCTGCCGGGTGCTTGACCCCTGCAATCAAAAGTGTATCAGAGGATTTTTTATGTGTATCTCAAGCACTGCAAGATATTAACCCATTTCCTTCATTCTTACTATCTCACAATTATGGAGTTTTTCTCTCTTGAGATAGCAAAAAGAACTCCTTGCAGACTAGTCTCCACAGTCTGCTAAGCAACACTTACCACCCGTGATGTCAGCTTCACGCTGCTCCAACTGTGTAAATGCCAGTGTGGTGAATCCTGTTTCCATCTCTGCCCATCTGTTGTCCCCATCACAAACCCTGGCAATTCTTCAAAAACTATCCTAGCACAATGCAAATTTAGAAGTCCACGTAAGTTAAAAATTGCATTTGCATTAGGCTTTAGCATGTACTCTCTTTGAGAGAGAGATGACATGATCCATTGTCACAAATTTCTTCACTGCTCCAAAAGTGAACTTCAACAGGCTGATTGCAGGTCAACATGGTGTGAATTTCATTATAAATCACAGAAAGAAGCATCGAACTTGTGACTCGCTGGTTGCACCTTTAAGGTGACCATGAGTGTCCGAAAGCGAACATCTCAAGAACATAGATCTTGCAGAATTCACATTACGCATGGTCAATTGCGAAGAGGTGGCGATGAAACCAAACCACGGAGACTTCAAAATCCTGATTGTTTGTTTAGCACTTGAAGCAGTTCTAAAATCCTTTAACAACATTTTTACCTGCGGCTATTATCGATCCGCCGAACGCTTAAGCCGAATGCCTTGCTGTACCAGTCGACCGTTTTCTCCACATCAGGAACATACACGATCACATAGCCCAACTTCGCAGGCGCGCTTGTTTGGGTATTGGCCATCCTGATAATATACGACTCGCAGCCGGATCTTACAGCTTGTCTCGTGCTGGCACTAGGATATTGTACAAGGCTTGGCACCGGTGCAACAAATGTTCCCAGACTTCTTTCCACAAATGCTAGCTTCCACATACATACACTGTACACATACACAAGTCTCCAAAACCTGTTGAAAGAGAGACCGAAGAAAAGTTCTCTGTCAATTCAACTCAGAGCTGCTGTTACAATAGCAGAAAATTACATACAACAACTGTGCATGAGTTGAACAACACAACAAAGTCCCACCAAAATTTATATAGTATATCCGGCGACGAAGCATTCATTCAATTTGTCGATGCAATAAGGTTTTAAGCTGGAGCTGCGTGGCTGGAGCTAAGAAGGTAAATGTGGTTCTGCCGATGAGACGACGTGTGGGAGAGTGGCAAAGGAGGCGACGGAGCCTCGGAAATGCATCGCTTCTGGAGTTCTATCTTCGACATGTGCACCAACACGTGTCCCTTGGGCTTTGGCGCAACCCACTTTTCAGTTTTTGCCTAGATTTTGTTAGCCTACAGTGGAATGAGCGTAAGCCTCTTTTTTGCAAAAATGCAGGGGACAGACCCCTTCCAAATGAAGGGCCCATTCTTGAGGTTCCATGTTCCATCGTCTCCAAAAGAGGTGTCATACTTTTGGGAAGGCTTGGTCCCTGGGCAATGGGGCATTCAAATCATGTGATGGCCCTGGGGAAGAATCATCCTTTGCATTTAATCTATTTTGGGGTCTTATTAGAATTTTCCGTAAAGTCACACTGTCTTTGGGTCTCCTTTAATGCCCAGACCCCTCTTTCAGTGGTATCTGCAAAGTAATGAAATTTTATTAAATCTGAGTATGAAATGCTGAATGACTAGTACTGTTTCACTACTTGTAACAGGTTGAGTCGAGTTTTCTTCCATTGGTATAGCAAAGAATCCTACTGAAGTGCTAGGAATGCAGTCCATTGTGGAACGAACATCTCTTCTCTAAGGAGTCTTTGAAGCCTTTCATCTATACAAAAGGACAAAATTTGAAATCATGATCAATTTGTTCACAATAAGTAAGGTTTTGATTCAAGGTTGAAATTATCTTTCTGAACTGGTATGTTCTAAGGTACTTGATTCTATTCACCATATATGATTCTATTCACCTTGATCCAGAACCAGTCTGGATGACCATTGAACGTTATAATTGGGCAATTGGGTTTGGTGAACAATAGGTGTTGTCTACATTTCAACTGGTTCCAAATGAGCTAAAACAACTGATTGATTTGTGGGCCTCCTATCAAGATGTTGAAGTTGTTTCAATTTGTTCACAAATCGAACTTGCTTTTGCTCTGAATTAGCTATAATAGGTTCATGGCTTAGGACTTGTTCATTGTACTGAACGGCTCCAAATGGTACTACAAATGGTAGTTCACCCATTCTAGGAACATAATAGTTGCTGATCACCAATGTTGTTGGGTAAATCTGGTTTCATCAACATTACAAGCAGGTTCAACCATTTTCCACTAGGTTGCGAGTTTATTTCTTGTTGTTGGGTGGAAACTTGCATTGTGAGTTGATGGTTGATAACATGTACTTGTGATTCCTTGTTCATTTCTTGTTTTGTAAGTGTTTAGTGTTCATTAACAACTTCGTTTTGTTGTAGTGCCTCTGTGTTTGGGACACCCACAGGTCGTGTTTCCTTAAGTTGATTTAGTGGCTTTTCTTGTGTTGGTACATTTTCTGCCACAGGTTCTTGTGTAACTAGTTCTAATTACCTTTTAAAATCTCTCATAACCACCCTTGACATTAATAAGCATTAGAAATAATATTACATTATTCTACTATTCAATAGGTTCTTTTCAGTAATTAGAAATTAAATTTGACTCCCCTTACAGTTCATATTTTTAAATAGCAAAAACTTTGCACACAACTACTTCCTTCCACAAATATTTTCAGAATATGACAAAAGCCAAAAACTTAAACTTAATATATAACAAAAACCAATTAACACATAAAAATAAAATAAAAGAATATCTACACAATTAAAGCAAATACTAATTGATTATAACCAGAAATTTTGAGCATTAATGTTTAGAATTCTGATCCTTAGCATGGTTCCCAAATTTGAAGAGGGTTTTGATCTCTTTCTTGCCTGATGCAAATCACATTTTTAAAGTTTTGAACATGTTTAAGCTCTTCTTCCTAATATGTTTTCAAACAAGAAAAATAGAAAGATTGTGCTTAATTTCCCAAAATCACAAAATATGTACAATGTTTCCTAATCAAAACTTGAAACAAAACTCAAAATCAGAAAATGATGATGATTTCTAATTATTTCCTCCTCCTATATGAACTATATTCAAACAAGAAATGTTTTCATCAAGTCTAACAATAACTAGCCGATATGTGTAAAATAAACAGTTAAATATTTGAAAATTGCCTTATAATGTGTTCTGTTAATCTACTTGTTACAAACTACCTAGTACTATATTATCGATTTGAAATGACAAACCGGTCCACAGACACCAGTTACAGAGATTTTTTGGTAGTACTAGCCCATCATCCTTTGTTCATTCTAGTTATTTAGATGGTATTTATGTAGCTTTGAATCCACTTCATTATGGTTGATCAGATGGTATTAGGTGGTACTTTGAAATTTTGGTTCATCAGACCATGATTAAAGTATGCAGCTTTGAAATCCTTAGAAATTTTGGTTCATTAGACCTTCATTAGAGTACATCCTTTATCATCATAAGTGTTTCTAGTGTATTAGACCTTAAATTAAAGTATGTTGCTTATCCTCATTGAAATTTTGGTTCACTACACCGTGATTAGGGTATACAACTCTGAAATCCTTGGAAATTCTGGTTCATTACACTTTCATTAAGGTACGTCCTTCATCATTATAGGTCAATTTGGTGTATCTGACCTTGGATTACAGTATGCAGCTCTAAATCTGGTTCATTTTGGTTATCAGATGGTTTATAGGCTATGCAAGTTAGTATCCTCTTTGAAATTATGGTTCATCATGCCTTCATTAGGCTATTCAACTTTTCATCTGGTTCATTATGGTTTACATTATCCATCTTTAGCTTGTAATGGTTATTACCTCTAGATTTTCGTGAAAACTAGACCACCATGATTAGGTTTTTCAGTAGGTCTTCTTCTTCATTCTAATCATTTTCCATCCTTTAAAATCTAATGAATTAGACCCTTGATTGGTTCATGTAATTACTTATCATGGTTCTACTGGTTTAATTCATCATTTCTACTTTTGGTAATGGTGGTAAACCCCATATTTTTACTGAAACATACCTTTCCACAATTTATCCTCTTGCTTGTATTGGATATTATGATCAATCTGCGTCTGCTTAGGGTGGTTTACCCTTGAATTTTGTGAAACAAACATCTCCAAAGCTGATGTAGTTTATCCTCTTGCTTGTATTGGATATTATGATCAATCTAGGTCTACCCATGGTGGTTTACCCCGACATTTTGGTGAAACAAAACTTTGCATAAGTGATGTAGTTGGTCATCTTGTTCATGATAGTTTGACCAATGATTTGGGAGCTACTCATCATGATTTACTCATGGTTTTTATAGAATTAAACCTTGTATATGTAGTTGGTCTTTTGGTGACACTATTATATAGTTATCACTATGTTGGATAAAGAAAACATGTAGTGAAGAATCTTGGTTTTTTCTGCCAAAAGCTCGGTAGGATATGACTATGTGTAACACAAAGACTATGTTGAATGAAAAACAATTAGATTTTGAAATTGATCATTTCTTTTCCAAAAACTCAGTTGATTGTGACACTATGTGATTCCATGATTATGTTAGACAAAACACAATCAAAATTCGAAATTGTGGTTCCTTGGAACACTATGATATGTGGACATGTAAAATGTGGACAAGGGCAAAAGGCATTGGAACTATTTCAAGAAATGCAAAAGGAAGGTGTGCAGCCAGACCTTAGGACTTTTGTGGGGTTGCTGAATGCATGTGCCAGTGTAGTTGCACTTGAGGAGGGCAGGCATGCTCATAGGCAGATTATTGAACATGGGTGGGATTCAGATATCATTGTGGGCAATAGCCTGATTTACATGTATGCAAAATGTGGGAGCATGGAGGACGCATGCAAAGTGTTCAAAAATATGCCATCACATGATGTGATCACTTGGAATGTGATGATATCTGGATATGTGAAATGTGGGGAGGGGCAAAAGGTATTGGAACTATTTCACCAAATGGAACAGGAAGGTGTGCAACCAACCCGTCACTTTGGTAGGGGTGCTGAATGCATGTGCTAGTGTACTGGCCATTGAAGAGGGCAGGTCTGGTCATGAGCAGATTATTGAAAACAGGTGGGATTTGGATGTCTTTGTGGGTAACAGTCTGGTTAACATGTATGCCAAATTTGGGAACATGGAGGATGCTAACAGAGTTTTCAACAAGATGCTTTCACATGATGTGGTCACTTGGAATGTGATGATATTTGGATATGTGAAATGTGGGCAAAGCCAGAAGGCACTGGAACTTTGCCAAGAAATGCAGCATGATGCTCTGTGGCCAAGCCCTGTCACATTTGTGGGCCTGCTGAATTCATGTGCCAGTTTAATTGCACTTGAACAGGGTAGACGCATCCATAAGCAGATTATTGGATGTGTTTATGAGTCCAATGTGTTTGTGGGGAGTAGCTTAGTTGACATGTATGCCAAATGTGGGAGCATGGAAGATGCTTGCAGAGTGTTTAACAAGATGCCTTCACGTGATGTTGTGGCTTGGAATGCAATGATATTTGGATACATGAAATTTGGGCAAGGGCAGAAGGCATTGGAACTATTCCAACAAATGCAGCAGGAACATCTGCTGCGAACCCCTGTCACTTGGAATGTGATGATATTTGGACATGTGAAATGTGGGCAAGGGCAGAATGCACTGGAACTATTCCAACAAATGCAGCATGAAGGTGTGCAGCCAACTGCTGTCACATTTGTTGCTGTGCTGAATTCATGTGCCAGTTTAGTTGCACTTGAACAGGGCAGATGTGCTCATGAGCAGATTATTGAAAGTGGTTATGAGTCTGATGTGTGTGTGGGGAATAGCTTTGTTGACATGTATGCCAAATGTGGGAGCATGGAAGATGCTTGCAGGGTGTTTAACAAGTTGCCATCACATGATTTGGTCTCTTGGAATACCTTACTTGGAGGATATGCCATGCACGGGCATCAGAAGAAAGCTCTTAAAAACTTTAAGTGGATGTGTGAAGAAGGTTACAACCAGATGATCACTTTTATTTCTCTTCTGTCAGCTTGTAGCCATGCAGGTTTGGTGGTAGAGGGCCTGTGCTGCTATGCTTCCATGAGCACAATTCACAAGATTTCTGCAAAATTGGAACACTACATCTGCCTGGTTGACCTTCTTGGCCATGCTGGACATCTGCAGGAGGCAGAGAATATGATCAAGGCAATGCCCTATAACCCAAATGTGGCTGTGTGGATGGCTTTGCTTGGTGCTTGCAGAATTCATGGTGATGTGGAGATGGCAGAACGTGTTGTGAAACAAGTTCTTGAACTGGAGCCTGAAAATGCTGCAGGTTATGTGTTGCTTTCTTAACATATATGCTGCTGCTGGCAACCAGGGTCTCAGTGAGGATGTTCAATGGCAGAAAAAGGAAAGAGGTGTGAAGAAACAGCCAGGTTGCACCTGGGTTGAAGTGAATAATAAGGTGCATACATTTGTAAGGATTAAAAGACGACTTAGGACATAACTGTATGCACCTTATTATTCACTTCAATCCATGCACCCTCTACCTACAAATGTACTCCACAATCCATGCAGCATATGTGCCAGATACTAAATTTGTGCTGCATGACATGGAGGAAGAAGAAAAAGTGTTCCATTTGTGTCACCATATTGAGAAACTGGCTATTGCATTTGGGCTCATCAACACAGCTCCTGGTACTCTACTGCTCATAATCAAGAATTTGCAAGTTTGTAGTGATGGCCACACTTTGACAAACTTCATTTTGAAAATAGTTGGGAGAGCAATCATGGTGAGGGATGCAAATTGCATTCATCACTTTCAGGATGGGGTCTGGTCTTGCATGGACTACTGGTGATGGGAGTAAGCTGTTGGTGATGGCAGTAGTCTGTCTTGTGAAACCTATGTCTGTAGCATGTCTCTATGGTATTATTACCATGCATTTTGAACACCTTCCTGAATGGGCATGCTGTGAAGATTGTGTGAACATAGGAATGAGATCAAACTATGGCTGAGCCATGATCCTTAAATCTTTGTGTCTCTGATTGTTGTGCAATACAAGTCAAGATAAAAGTAAACAGGGCAGTCTCAAGGATTGCCAAAAAAATTTCCTTTGGTGGCAATTGCAACTTGCATTGAGCAATTACCAGCAGAAAGTAATAACGCTGTTGTGATGGATAATGTTAGTATGCAATGGGAGTATGCAAACAGCTACTATCTTGCAGAAGGATTTGACATGCTTGGAGAAGAGCATTATTGATGTTATGTATTCTTATGGAATCTCATCCATCCCTTCAACTCATCATTTGATGTCTACTGCAGATTGGGGTAGGTGTACTAAATAGCCAGTCCACCATCATAGATAAACTTGAAATGTGTTGAGCTGTGAAATGTACACCAAGAAATATCAGCATAGTGTGTAGATCAATGGCAAATGTTTGTAGCCAGATCAAGGAATTTCAGGTGGGAGGAGCCAGCTAGATGTGCAATTGGAAAGATCCTTGCTATTTTTGAATGTGGGAATTGAGAAGAGAATTTCAGGTGTGAGGAGCCATAGCTAGATGTGCAATTGGAATGATCCTTGCTATTTCAAATGTTGGAATGGAGAAGAAAATTTTATTGGGAGCTAGCTATATGTGCAATTGGAGCAATTCTTGTATTTCAAATGTCAGAGTTGAATGAAGATCCACTCTCCACCTTGACCACATCATCTAAATTTAAGCAACTTACAAGTTATAATTCTCTCCTCTCCTATCAACATTCAAATTGAACAAGAGTGTGATTTTGGTTGTCATGATTACCTCCCATAGCAACTCTACAATAAAAAAAAACATATTAGAAACTGTGACTATGTTTTGTTTGATGATCTTTGATTCCCCATTTTTCTCAGTTGAGAATTCCAGCAGCAATGGGGAAAGTGATGATCAGGAGTTGTACTAGAGTGTGCTAGCAAGTGAGAAAATGAGAGTGGGTGAAGCAATAAAGGAAAGTGATGGCGATGAGTTGTGTGTGAGTATTGAGGGTGCTGGCTGATTTGATTCACCCACTCACAACTAGTTTTCAAAAACCTACTAGACCTAGGTTCTTCTTTCACTTCAAAGACCTGGAAAGGGAAACTCTTTAAATATCTAATCTTTTAGATGCCCAAACTGGGTTTTTTCTTCAAAAATCAAGTATTGGCACAACATTGAACTTTTAACACCTTGCTAGTTATTTGAAATGGCACCAAACTCACAGTTATTATGTAATGGGCAGGTATTTGCTCACTCACATATCCTTGCATGCTTATGGATTGCAATGAGCTAAATTGCAGCATTAGACTTGAAGAAGCTTGACATGGTGCAAAACAGCAGCAGTTACCAGACCATTCATGTTTTTCCAAGTGGCTTGAAGGGTAAGCTATATAGACCTGGCACACCATTCACAACCTTTAGGTTGCTGATTAGCACATGCTCTTCCAGGGACTGAAATGGATGCTCCTTGCAAACACTTGAAACTAGTTCTAAATTTGCAACTTCTGTCATAAGACTTGTGTTAAACTTGCTTCTTGACTCAATAGATGATGAACTGTTTGCATGCTGTTCAACAAGTATAAGGTGCAGTTTGTTCAACTTTGTACACTGGTAAGAAGCCAAAGTCTTGGGCAGATTTATCATGTAGTTATCTGTATACATCCCACCATCTGGAGCTGACAACATCAGTTGGGTAGTAAGGCCAGCAGCTCATTACTGTAATTCATGATGAAGGCGCTGGTAGATTGAGTCACAATCATAAGGTTACAGTTGAACCCCTTCTTGTCATGTTACCAAATTGTTGCTGTGGAGGTTCTCTGTGCAATCTCATAGATATGTAGGAATCTTGTGGATTCAATCTGCATAATCACTCATAAAACCCTCAAGAAACACTAAAAAGGGAAAAACAGGCCCAGGCTTTGTTTGTGTTCATGAAACTACTACCAATTTGACAATGGTTGTCACTCTTTGTTCCAATCAGGAGGCAGTTTTATTCTTGTGTATTACTCTCTCCATATATGCAAGTCTCACTCCAAAACTCCAAATGAGCAAAGGATTACTCAATAACTCCTTATGATATATTGCTGATTTTGTAACATTCATCCACTATTACATGGTATTGTTGATCTAAAATTCAGTCTTCATTTGTTGCACTGGAAGTTCATGTACATTCTGTTTGGCTCCTAGATGTATCTGGGTTCAACAGTGGCACAAATACTAGTCTCTGGTTTCTTTGTTAAGATGCTTCCATCATGATTCTTTTGTGGCAGGTTTATCAATTAGCAAAGGATTTGGGTAAATCAATTCTCAGAGTACGATAGTGCTGGAGAGTTTTTTGGAAGCTAAAGATCAGCTACAACCATCATGTGGTTGACAACATGCAACTTTAAAGCCACATGACCATTTGTGCTAATTTGTGTTTCGGGATTACTCTAAAACTCTTTGAAAGTTTTTTTCATATCCGCCTTAGTAGGATGTGCTTGGTCTAGCTTCTTCAAGTATGTTACTCTTTTGCCCAATTTGGCTTCATTGTCATGAAAGTGTTTACAATTCATCTTTGCTTTTCCTTTGGACTTTACATTCTCTTGCCATAAGTGCTCTTTTATAGAAATACAACATATTCTTGTCAAGTTTGTTTCAGTTTGAAGTCAACTGACATAATTTGTTTGTTTGGTTACCCCTTTACATGCATTTTTGTGAAATTTTTTGCTCCGAATCATCACATTGATGTCCTTTAATCAACCATGAAAAAATTTGTCTAGTAATTTGACAACAAAATATACCTATGTTAATTAATTTGACATGGGTTTAATGTGTTGGTGACCAGAAAAGAAACAGGCGTAATCCATTCATATTCGAAGGATGCTGGGAATATGACATGGAAATGTGACACAAAACTCAAGCACTCTAATCGCACTTGTTGCAGACATAAGTGTGATGAGAATTTGCAATTGTTATGGTAGAAGTTTCTCTAGGTGATTCTCATGAAGGTCTCTCCTAAGCATATGTATCTTTCCAATCCCCAATAAGAAGAATGGTCACTTTCACATGACTAGTAAAATTAAATTACACAAGTGCATTGTTTCTCTTCTTTTTTCCATTTTTTGATCTAGCAGAGGTGGCAATCATCCATAAGCCGATTTAGCCAAATTTAGCTTCTAAAAATATGAAAAGAAGAAAAATTAAACATCCTTATATGTTTTGGCTACCTCACTTGAACCATGTGTAGAAATCTGGCAAGAAATTGAAAACTTTTTTTAATTTTTGGCAATTTTCTTTTCACAAACTCATTGAATTTGTGTCAGAAAATGACCATAAAATGCACAACAGTGGAAAATTTCGTACAAAAAAAAATGGCTGATAATATGAATTGCTAGGAACCTCATCAAGTTACAAAGGATTGAAAGAGTATTCACCTTTTTGGACAAGTTATTCAAAAACACACTCGGATGGAGGAAATCAGGGGTTCCTAGGCAATCTTTTTTTTTGTATGCGTGAGGTTTCTCCCAAAATATTGAAAATGAAGTGGCTTTTAAAGCTTTTCAATTGCCAGAAGTGAGAAAAAGGAAAAAAAACCCTACATTGGGTTTCCAGTGGGTAGCCAAATATATAGAAGGATGATTAAAGACTTATACTTCATACTTGGTTTATAGCCAGAATTGGCTAAATCTTCCTAAGAAAGATTGCCAGTTTTTCCACATCTTTTTATAGATGGTGGGCCACTGTGGCTCCAAAAGCAAATTCCTTTTTAAAAAACACACTGTGCTTCCTAGGTGAGAGATTCATCCACTGGCGTCATCTAGAATCAGGGATGATAAGTGACGGATGCATTATCCGCTGGTATCATCCCTGAGGCATCTGGATGAGCATGGAGCATGAGGAGGCAAGGGCTGCGGCACCGGAATAACGGCTCGGGTGCACGTGACTGCAAGCTTAAAAAAATGGCGATTGTCAGCGTATGTTTAGCTCCCTACTACATACACATTGCCAATAAAGGGAAAACAAAAACCCAAAGGAAGGGAATAATCTATTTCTGGCTCTGCTTTGTTACAGAAGGTCCAAAACCCCCACTCCCCCACCTAAATAAATAAATAAATAAATAAATAAAAACCCACACCCATACCCATACTATACATGTGACTGATGTTTGGTGTTAAATAATTCCCAATAATGCAAGTCAGACAAAACACAAATTTTGATCTCATGGGAGTCTCTGATTTTCCAAGAATTGAACCCTACACTATGTATAATATATTGGAGGCCTTGAATATTTATCCCAAACTCTTGAAATTATAGTGAAATATTCTTCAAATTGGGCATGTTGGATCCTTTTTTTTTTTAAATATTTAAATTCTTTTGGCAAAACCTACTGATTATTAGTTGAAGGTATATATTCTATCTACCTTGCAATCTCGCCTCCAGGTGCTTATTTCATTTTTGTGATCACGCCTTAACTCTCCCAAAGGATGGGAAGCCCTCACAAGTTGTTTTGGTATCTCAAAAAAGCCCTCAATGAGATAATGTGCACATTTGTCATTTCACACTTTTTTGGACCAATGGAACAAAAATCATTGACTTAAGACTGATTTTTTCCTTTATAATCTAATCAAATGACTTTTCATATTTAAATTTTTAATATACTTGGGCCAATGGCACAAAGGCCCAATATATGGTGTTTGTTTGTTTGGAGCAAAACCTAATGAATAGTGTGTTATTTATTTTGAAAATTAAATTTAAGTTAATGTAACATGGTTCCATAAGAACTTTGGAAGTGAAGCCCACTCAAATCTTATTGAGATGGGTGACCTTACAAGAGGTTTAATATACTTGGGCCAATTGCAAAGAGGCCCACTATATACATATATAATTCAACAACAAATCTCATGGAGGAAAAGTGATTCAAATTCAATTACACTAGTAATTGCATCACAAACCACACTACAAGATTGGAATATAAAAAATGTTTTTATGATAAGTTTCTCATACCAATTGAAAAGTTTCATAACTTGATGAAAACCTAATAAACTTCATTAAACAAAGCATCCAGCAAAGGGAGAAAGGAAGAACAAAGAGAGATCATCAAAATCCTATAAAGTTTTATTAGAAAACACACCATAGATTAGGAAAATGTACAAAGGAGTAAAATTAAGGTAAAAGGAGAAGTGACAAGACGTCAAGTTGGCTCAAAGTAGGTGTGAAAATCTCTTCATATCCATAATTGATCGTCTATGGTACGTCGGTCATATTTATATGTTAAGAATTAATGGCTTGCAATAGATCAACCATGGTGATGGGAGGTGTGTCTTGAAAGGGTGGAAGTTGAAAAGAAGTTAAGCCTACAACTACCACCCAACTTAATATGAAAGACGTGTACATCCTTTGTAATGTGATCAAAACTTTTTGACAGAGAAAAGTGACCAAGGTAGAAAAATGAAGCCAAATGGCATTGGCACAATTATGTAAAAACACATCAACGTGCTTCTATAAGCAACCAAATACCTCAATTGCTAAGGGGAGGAATTGATCCGTGGGGTGTCAGTTGCAATAACTCCTTTCCTTAGCTTGAGCTACATCAAAGGTGACATATCTTTGAATTGTGCAAAATTGGGGAAGTAAATTCATTTGCATTGGGTTAGCAATGACAACATCAGTTAGGGTGTGAATGTCATTTTTGATAAGCACAATGTCAACTCGTCGACAAGAGGAGTTGAATGTGGTTAAAAGAAGCACATGTAATTGTTTTCATCCCACATGGAAATTAACATCTTGCGCAATGGCGGCAAAGGTGTTGTGAATTGCATCATGGGTTCCAGTGCACTTGTTGTTATAAGCACAATTATCTACACACACATCAAAAGATGCTTGCAATTGTGGGATGGGGTAGTCCAAGTCATGTACAAAGTGTTATGGAAAAAACTAGGGAATATAATCGAAAGGCTAGGAAAACTAATCGAATTATAAACCAAACACCCACCTTTAAGCCAAAACATGATAAAATTTGGGCATGATGGGCCTCAAATATCCCATTGGAAAACATGTTGGAAAAGGTATGATGGTGAAGACACTCCAAAATGGAATTTTGAAGTTGAACCATTTGTTGCTTAATGAATTATTCAAATGAAAAAACACACGCACGAATTGGGTGATAAAAGATCACATGTTGCCTTCAAATGTTGTTTAAAAAAAAAAAGTGTTGTTGTTGATTCATGCTAAGGTTTCAAAAAGGAAAGGATGTTGATCAACCATAAACCTAACAACTATGACTAAAGCGACAAGGGCCCAACTCCTTAAATAAGTTGTTGGGGTAATGGTGAATGTTGATATGAACCCAACACCAGCAAAAATTATTGGGAAAAAGGCTTGTTTATGAGCTAAAAGTCTTTTTGGGCTATCAAAGTATTTTAGACCCAAAAGGCGTCCAAACACTTGAAGGATGGAGAAGTCAAAGGAAATAAGGGACTTTGTGAAGGTGAAAGATGGAGATGTGCATCATAAAAAATACAATGGGTGTTGCACAAAACAATAAATTAGAATTCCAAAGGCTACATGAACATCACCCATTTTAGGGAGAAGGTCCACATGTTGAGTGTTTTTTAATAGGGCATCTTTGATGAAAGATGATGTGTGAAAGTTAAGTGCCCAACAAAACCCCCAAGATTCTAATTCCTTTAAATGGGGTGGTAAATTAAGATGGGGTGTTGAAGTCTAGTGGTAAGCCAAAAGGTGACCATGTTATACATTTCTAAAGTTGAATAAAAAGACATATCGCACAGATATCAATCTAAAAATGTTCATATGCAAATGATACAATCGAAAAGGAACTTATGATGTGAGTGTCATTTGCAATGGATGGAAATAGATGAGGAGAAATGACTAACTATAAAATGTGAAGCCTTAGAATGGGTTAAAACAAATAATGCCCCCCCCCCCAAAGGATCACCTTGACAAGTCCCCTTGGCAAATGGGATGTTTGTGACATCACCTTCATGATTATGATGATTGTAAAGCAAAGGAAACATCATGCACATAGAAAGGACTCAAGTTGAAATCAATAGTGCAAAACCCAAAGGCAATCATAAAGGGGCAAAAGAACAAAGGGTACATTTACAAAATAAGGAGCCAAGGGTGCATCCTTAGTAAGGATTATGATGATTGTTTATTTTAAAAGATTTTGGGTATACCCTAAGAATATTTCTTTTGTAATTTGCAAAAAGTCATAAGAAAATCCTTTTGACTCAAAAATATGTTGCATTATACTATTATCTGAATATGTGTTTTAAGAATCTCTTCAAAATTATGTCATTTTCAAGTCCTTTAAAAGACATTTATGAAATTTTTCAAGTAAAAACACTTTAAAACATTGGTTATAATGATTAATCGATGTTTTTGAGAATTCAAATTAAATTAAATTCATTTCAAATTATTACACATGTTTCCAAATATATTAAAAACATTATTATCAAAACATATAAAAGAAATGTGTAAATATTAAATTTTTTTGACATAAAAACATGAAAAAAAAAAAAAAAAAAA
>Ga0209611_10001401_pt1 | contig 40840 bp, 24 predicted proteins | sample S1TSphgellanicum_3_FD_187693 | JGI IMG/M metagenome (GOLD analysis project Ga0209611, IMG submission 187693) | Host-associated microbial communities from peat moss isolated from Minnesota, USA - S1T2_Fc - Sphagnum magellanicum MG (SPAdes) (version 2) | ecosystem: Host-associated > Plants > Peat... | reverse complement strand
TTTTTTTCGATTGTTTAATATCGAAAGATTGGCGAAAAAAAAATTCATTATTTTTCACTAAAAAACGTCAAAATTTGTGGGAGAAAGATACAGACCCTGTAAGCGCGCACTCACCAACGGTGCAGCGTGGCCTAGCCACCTAAGCGGCTAGGCGGTAGTAGCCCCCAAAAATATCGTCTTCTTATTATGACCCGCTACACCCGGGATCGGTCCAAAGCCGCTGACTGCATAAACTGTTGCCCGAACCGGCTAAACCCGGTCACCACGCTCTACCTGTGGCTTCTAAGTGCCTGCTATTGCCGGTGGCGCACAGTCGGAGGAAGGGCAGAAAAGGAGACGACGAAAACTGCCACGTTTTTCGTCGTCGTCGTCGTCGTCGTCGTCGTCGTCTTCGTCTCGGCGCTTCTCTGCGCAGTTTGCACAGTTTCGAGAGCACGCATTTTCATGCGGAGACTTGCAAGGGCGGCGGAAAGTAGTGTCATTGAATCTGGTTTCCTTTTATTTGAGCTTTGCAATTCGAGTCGGGTTCGCGGTACCAAGTTTGGTTCACGAGAAGTTTTGGTTTCTTTTCCCCTATCTCTTTTTTTTTCCCCGTTTTTTTCTCTGCATGCAGTGCGGAAGATGCTGAGGAGAAAGTGAGGACGCTGAGTTTTGGTTTCTGGTTTTGGACGTGCAGTAAGCGGAATGGTTGCGCTGATATGTGAAGAAATGTACGCCTAGAAAAAATAAAATTCAGTGCTAATTATGTGGTGGAAGCGGTGCGAACAGATCGCAGTCAAGAAGTGAGAAAGCGACTTTGAGATCTGAGAGGTACGATCGGAACCTTTGGGGAGGAACTTGCACTGTTTGTGATGAGGAGGATTATTCTTGTCTATGAGAATGTGATGATTTTTTGGCGGTAGAAGAAAGATGAGCGAGTGCTAGTCTGACGAACTCGCCTCGTGCCTTTGTTTTCTCACTGTTGGATTTCAGTCGTATCGAGTGAAGAAAAGATTGCCGGCCAGCAATTTTGCTATATGTATGGTGGTGACTGGTCTACTATTCTTACCCTAGTGTCAGAACCAAATGCAAGCCGGATCCGATTAGGAAATGCTTGTCATGTGTTTTGTTTTTGCTTTCCGCACTTGCTGTTCCTGTAGTTAGAGGACGGGATTTTCATTTGGGACAGAGAATTGGATTGAAATCAGTGTTGACAGGTGCCGACAAACAGTGTATCGCAAGTTCTCTTTGTTCCTCATTGCTCTGGAAACGTGTTTAGGAGTGCACACAACGTAGTCACCATAGAGTTTGCCAATAGTTGGAGATTATCTCGATGAATAGATTTCAAAGTCCAGTTTGACTAAGGATAGTGTGGCTGGAAATTTGTGCAGTTTCAGAACAGTACACCATTTGCAGAAGCAAAAGCTGAATGCTGGATAGACTGCAAGTTGGTGGAAGTCCATGAATCTGGAGTTTGGAAAGGCATGTTGCTGAAATCTTGTTGAAGACTCTCCTTTCATCAGAATCTTCCACAAGATAAGAATGTACAGATAAATCTATTGTTAACACACATTGAGATCTGTTTCCTCAACGCATTAAATCAGCTCTGTAAACTGTCCAACGAGTTGTGGATATCACCATGGAAGCTTTCCAGGGCATTGCTGGAGGTATGACAATGACAAGACAATCTCAATTCTCAAGGCCATTCTTAACTCCAGGGGCCTCTTCAAGCCCTAGAAACAATATTGCCCAGACATCTTCTGGACTTACCCCATTCTCAAGAAGCTCTTGTTGCAGCAAGTATGCCAACAGAACATTCTGGGGCCCAAAACATGCATCTCCACGCACTTGGAAAAGTTTACAAGGGAATAAGAGTGTTGTACCCAGCTTGAAAGTTTGGGCATCACAGTATGAGAATGTGTTACCTCTTCCCTGTGATGATGAAATAGCATCACTTGAACATTTGTTGGAGGCGTCTCCAGACCAATCAGCATTACCTACTACACCTACAGAGCAGCGCAATCAGCGTCTTGAGGCCCTTATTGAGCGGGTCTGTGAATCAAAATACCTTTCTCACTTGTCCTCACTAAGCCTGCACCACAGGTCTTCCTTGTATGACTAACTCACTCTGTGAAAGCTATTAGCTTCTCATCCTGAGATCTCATTTATTGTAGTGTAGTGTTATCAATTGAATTGCCATAGACAAGACAAAGATACTCCATGAAAATGAAAAAGGTCTGCTGCTAATGTTACTGTCACTCTCTGCCTCCTCTCACACTTTCCCCTTTCTATATGGATATTTTGGGATGGTATGCAGGTCATATTTGACTGTCGTTTCTTCACATTGATGGCAGTTATGGGCTCCCTGGCAGGGTCACTACTTTGTTTCTTCAAGGTAAAGCCTCATTTTTTCATTTGGACAGTATTCATTATCTTAAAATTGTTGGGGTGGGGGGAAGGGGGGCAGTATCTTGTGAGGACTTGAGACTCAGGATGAACACAAAGACCACATAATGTCAATTGGCTCATGTCTGGACACAGCAACAGATGTGCTTTATTCACCTGTCTGCATTTTTTAGGCATAGTTGAAGTTGGTCAAGAGCTCCAGATAAAGACAATGGGCAGGTGAAGTTGGAGTTTGAGACATTGAGACTGAAGGCCATCCTATGATATACCTTTGCTGTGAAATATATTTGAATTTTTGAATGGTTATTGAGCAACATCTGCATGGGTCAAGCAGGGATCATTCTTTGTCGTTGAATCGTTTAAAGAGTATTTCCAAGCCTCTTGGCAGGGACTGGGTACCAGTCAAGTTGTATTTCTTCTGGTGGAAGCTGTTGGTCGGTTGCCTTTTCCTTTCTCTTGTATTTTCACATTGTACAGTGAAATTTTATGTCTCGTATTCTTCTATTCATATCACCATGTGTGTAAAACTCTTCAAATCCCTGTTCAATGCTTGTACCTGAATTTCATGACAGACTAATCACAATGCTGTGGGTTTGTAGATGTATACTTGATGGGGACAGTCATGCTCATATTTGGCATGGGCCTTTATGAACTTTTTGTTAGCACACTAGAGGTAGCTGGTGATGCAGCTGAAGGAATTCGCACTACTGCATGTGGCTCAAATATGTTTGGCCTTTTCCACCTGAGGGTATAAACAACTTCCATTTCTCAATGTGTTCAAGCAGAGAAATTGTGCATGGAGAACTTGTACACTATTTGCTCCATGCTTCTGCTATGTAGAGTACAAAGGGAAACAACAATTCATGATGGACAGTATGCCAACAAGACCTTAGGGAGATTGTAAACAAAGGTAAGGCAATTCACACACTCAATGTTCTAGGACTCCAGCATCAGTGGCCTTCATGTCATCATGAGAGTGTTTCAAGAATTGATGTAATTGCTTGTTACCAATGAATGCAGGAGCGCCCCAAGTGGCTGGAGATTCACTCACTTGATGAGTTGAAAACAAAGCTGGGTCATGTGATTGTGATGATACTCCTAGTTGGAATGTTTGAGAAAAGCAAGAAGGTAGCCATCCACACAGTTGTTGATCTGCTCTGCTTATCAGCATCTATCCTACTTTCATCTGGCTCCCTCTTCCTCCTTTCTAAGCTCCATGCCAACCTCCAGGAGTAAACCCGTTTAGCAATTGAATCAAGCTCTGTGCCAAATTTGCAAGGATTGAGGTCTCATCTATTTCTCTCAAGTGGAAAAGCTCAAATTCCCTGTGGAAAATGCTGAATGGCATCTCTCACTGATCTGTTGTCTATATACTGCTCTCTTAAGGTACGCTCTCTATCAAAGCCACCACTTTCTATCCAGCTTCACAGTTGAGAGGGGGCAATTGAACTGAATATTTTAATATGACAGCCTATTTACTGTTCCAATTCTATTTGGTTTGAATATGGAAACAGGCTAAAATATCAATCAATAGATAATACAGTCCCATGTACATGCAAATGCGCTGAATGAAGGTTTTAATGACAAATTACATTATAACTATCAATCAGTTTGAACATGATTCTGTAATCTGTCTTTTTGCAGTCAGTCATGTGTACCTCATTGGTCTGACCAAGTTGGTAGCTAGAGAAGAGGTCTTCTATGTCGCCAATTGCTGCTACAAAGACTTCGTTCATTCCTCTCTGAAGACCTTTGTCACAGTTTTTAAGTCTGGAAAGTCTGCAATCTGACAGGAAACACTACTCACCCACTAGTTTGTCCTCTGGGTGATGGCCAAATCATAAATCTCTTAGCAGCATTTTGCTTGCCACAATTAAGTCTGAAGAATTTGCTTGTGACAGGAAAAACCACTCACCTGCTAGTTTATCCTCTCCAAGACAGTTGCATCACAGAACTCAAAAGCAGCATTTTCTTGCCTTGGAACTTCTTGCCAACCAGAATGTAAAACAGGACTTTCATCTTGAAGCAGTTTCACCCTGAAGCAGATAATTAGGAAATGAATCTACCTTTGCTTACACAAGCAGCATTTTCTTGCCACGATTAAGTTTGGAAACTTTGCAATTGACAGCAAAAAGAACTCTCCCACTGGTTTATCATCTCCAAGGCAGCTGAATCACAAACTCAGAGCAGCATTTTCTTGCCTTAGAACTTGTTGCCAACCAGAATGTCAAACAGGACTTTTCACCTTCAAGCAGATAACTAAAAACAAAAGCTCCCTTCACTTCCACATGACTGATCATACACATCACCGTTCAGTCTTCAGCATTAACAGTTAGAAGCAAATGTTCCTGTAGAATCTGCCCAGTAACTTTTATGAGAAGAAGCCCCACAGTGTGGCCACCGCCATCCCTTAGCAAGAGTGACCGTCTTTCACCGCTAGGCGTAACAGGCCATTGCAACACTACAGCTCAAGGACCAGGAGATGAAAAATGCAGCGCAAGTCTTGAGTGTTTATTCGCTCATCCCATTTACAAGCCCAAATAAGCCTCTAACCTGTTCAGCCGAATATAGCCATTGTTTGTGATGCTTGCAATGTGTCTAAATGCTGTACAATTCCAAAATGTGCGTACAACTCTGAAGAAAGTTTTCTGAATTCCTCCCAATCACTTACATAAGAGCCTACCTCATTTTGGCTATTGGAGGAGAAGGTTTTAATTGAGTCTTGGAGCTTGACCAATCAATCAGAGTAATGCAGTCTTACCTCTAGGGTGCAACAAGCAGAATGCATGCAAACTCTGATCACCCTCCACAAACTCTAATCCCACTAGATATAATGCTCAGACTTCAATGCCCATATTGTACATGACATCTGCACTTCTCTGGCTCAAGAGCCATGGTCAAGTTGGACTGCTCTTAAAACTTGCTCCAGGTCACTGTTGTACCTTCTGGTAGAGACATCAAAGTCAGTAACATAGCCAATCCTACAACCCATCATCACCATCCAACCACCTCTCAAGTTCATCTTCCTCATCATGACCCCGATAGTAATCATCGACATCATCTCCTTCCCCTGAGAACATGTGACCAAGTTCTGTTCCATTCCAGAATATGTTCACTGATGGACGCACCTTGATTACAGACAACAGAATCTCTTGCCTCAAACTTGATGAAATGCCTAGCCAGCGTAGCCTTGGAAAGTAGGGCTTTCTGAACCACTTCAAAGAAACTGCACTCACACCTCGACAGTTCCACAAATCAAGGAGCCGCAAAGTTCCTCCATGTCCTGTGTCCTTCAAATGTGCAGAGGCCAAAGAAATGACAGAGGTGTCACCAATGGAGGAACAACCACGAAATCTGAGCTCCTCCAAATTCCGCATTTGTGCCCGCACAATGGCAAGTGTGGCATTATCTGTCAAGCCTGCTATGCCTGAGAGATCCATTGATTCCAACGTATTGACCAATCCACCAGCCAACAGTGCTGCTACACCATCATCTGTGACCCGATGACAACCTCTGAGTGAAATTAATGTCAAAGGAGCAATACCTTTCCCAAGCACAGCTAATCCATGATCACTCAAATCTGAACCATTCAAAGCCAGCACTCTCAACTTGGAAAGACAGGAGATGGCCCGCATACTCCCATCCCCCACACTCTTACACCCCTTGAGATTCAGTGACTTGAGGTTTTTGCAGAGGGCCAGATGTTGAACTGAGTAATCACTGAGTAGGATGCATGATGCAAGGCTCACACACTCTAATACAAGAGGAGTCAAAGGAAGATCATGGAATGCAAGATCTGTGAGCTGTGGTGTGTTGCTGAGCTCAAATGTGTGTAATTTTGATGAAATATGCAGCACTGCCCTACAACCTGCATCTGTTATCCGTGAGAACCCACCCAACCTTATGCTCTCCAGGTTGGAACAGCACTCTGCCATCAAGAAAATGCCCAGATCACTCACTCTCTTGAAGGATGCAGGGTGCCAGTCTTGACTTCGAACCAGTGATAGCCGTCGCAACAGTTGACATTTACCAACCTGCTGGACACCTGTGTTGGTCAAGTCAAGTGCCGCCAGAGGCTCTTCAGATGGTTCATCCCGCAAATCCAACTCCAACAGGCAAGATAGTCTCTGTGCAACCAAGGAGAGGAGGGAATCCGTTATCCTGTCCAGAACCAGTGACAACTTTTCTAGCTTGGAGAAAGAGAACCCATTGTTTCTCTGAAGCTTTGCATCAGCATTCACATCCAAAATTTGCTTGGCCTTCCTCTCTTTGACATATCCAATCTCCAGAGCCTTCAGGCTGGATGCAGCCAAGTGTGGTATGGAAGCATATGCCGTAGTGTCAAAGCAAGATCCTTCGGACCGCAATCTGAGGGATTCAAGCTGAGAGCAACCTTTCAGCAGTTGCTCCAGAGCAATGCTACTGAAGCTGTTGTCTTCATGCCACCCTAGCTCCAAGGATAACATTTTGAGAAGAGGACACTTCACAGCAATTTCATTCAGCAACTTGCCAGAGAAATGATCACAACCCGAGAGGCACAATGTGTGCAGTTGTGGCTTTGTCAATGCCTTGATGATGCCATCATCAAGCTTACTGCACTCGAGTGTCAAGCTCTTGAGCTCTGTGTTGCCTGCCAACAACCGCTCCACTACCATTGCCTCTGCTTCCACATCCACCAGAGTGATTGTTGACAGCCGTGGAAGTACATCCCCAGCACAAGCTCGAAGAAGCCGGCATGAAGTTGCAGCAGCACAGATGGAAGCCATGTCTAACTGTGACACTATGGCTTGCAACACTGCTCCCGGTAGTCGCTCCAAAGGACTTTCCATGGCTGCCATTTCCCTCCTGCTACCACAAACCCTAACACAATCCCTTAATCAAAACAACAACCCAAAGAAAGGGGCGACAACAGAAAGTCCATGGCTGCCATTTCCCTCCTGCTACCACAAACCCTAACACAATCCCTTCATCAAAACAACAACCCAAAGAAAGGGGCGACGACAGAAGAATCCACTTTGCATCAACAAAGAGAACAGACGGACATTGAAGAGAACAGAGATCTTCAAACAGAGATATTCTTTGCAAAAGGATGTTTGTAGTTCTACGCCCACATCAAAAGAGCGACACTGCTGAGAAGCACACGAACCTTTCGGAATCGAAGAATTCGGTGCGGGAAGCTTGCGCCAAGACAACAGGCAAGACTTGTTCCGCTCCACCAACTTGTTGTCGAGACACCTTTGATCCAGTACCTACTAGCGCCATCGATGATTCTTCTTGTGCTGCGACAAACTCCTCCTCGCGTCACTGGTACCATTTCCGTTGTAGCATCTTGCCGAAGTTCCGCACCATCGCTGCAACAACCGATTGACTGTTTCTTCTCATCAGATTCTCCTCCTCCCTCTCCCCTGCACCTCACTACAACGTAAGAAACAACAAGAACTCCTATTGAGAAAGAAAGCGTCCTACCAAGCGAGAAAGCTTCCTTCTAGGGTTTACAGTACACCATCGCAAACACACACGAAAAGCCGGAGAGAGAGAGAGGCAATGCACTGGCGGATCTGTTTGCGTGTTGCGTACGTGTTGCGGTACTCCCTTGCGGCATCTGCGAGAAGACGAGGAATAGGTACTCCAACTACTGCCTACGGGATTCTTCGGGAAATTAGGCCCTGGGGGAACCTGTGCACTGGTTGAAGGAGTGTTGGAAGGAAGGGATCCATCGATTGATCGATGATGGTGGCCGCAGGAGCAGACTTGCAAAACTTAGTTGCGGCTCTGGATGCGGCATTGTTGCCTTGTTTACCAGCGCGAGAGCTTCAAGCCGCCGACCGCTCTACTCATCCTTCCCATCAAGGTAAGTTTTCTGTCTGTCTGTCTGTCTGCTTCAGTTCTCTTTGAGTCTTTCTTTGTTTTGCCTCTCTTTGTCTCTTTTCTTCTGCATTCTCTGATGCAGAACTCTGTGTTTCTTCTCTGAATCTCTCTTTGTTTTGCCCAGAAATCTCATTGGCCATGACTAGGTCATCTTGGCGTTGTTTTTCTGGCTGTGCAAAATGCTGCCCTCTTTGTTTTGCCTCACTCTGTCTCTCTGTTCTTCTGCATCAGTTTTCTTTGAGTCTCTTTGTTTTGCCCAGAAAGTTCATGGGCCATAAGTAGGCCATCTTGGTGTTGTCTCTTTGGCTGTGCAAAGTTTGTGTCTTTGCAACACAGAATGTGGTTTAACCTTGTGTGTCTTTACATGTACACAATCACTGAGCTACTAGTGTGTTGTATGGGATCTGAACAAAAGAGATATGTTGAAGTCACCAATCAACGTGATCAGCTGCCCATCAGCTCAAATGGTTCCTACATGGGGTTTTTTCTCATAGGGTGTTTCATATTGTTTTGTCTGTTGCTATGTGCTGCTGTAGTGGATGTAGAAAGGCATGCCCGGGACTTCATGGAGACAGCCAAGAGCTTGCAGCTGTTCTTCATCAAAGCGCAACACCAGCACAAGCCTACAAGAGAAGAAGCTCTTCGAAAGGTTAGTCCCTCCTTTTTCTTCTGGTTCTTAGAAAAGCACATGATAGGTAGTTCCATGATTGTTGAGAGAAGGTTAGTTGATCTGTTTTTTGCTGCTGATGCATGCTGCTTAGATGTCTTGGTCAAAAATCACTATTTGGGTGTTTGCTTACTGAAAGTTCTATCATCAGAAAACTGTCAACTTTGAAGTATTCAACTGGCACTTCTGCAGGAGATAGCAACATTGGAGGCAGAGTTGAAGGCCAAGGATGCTTTGATAGAAGCACAAAAGAAGTTGTTGCAAAGTTGGCAAGGGTTGCTTCAAGCCCAAAGAAATGTTCTTGTCAAGGAACTTGAGCAAGTTTAGTTCTATGCCTGGAACCATTCCTTGATTTGAACAGTTCAGGTCTTACAGGATATGCTTGTTAGCAGTAGCTTTTGCTTCAGTTTTGACATCTAAGATTGAGAAAGGGATTTTGTTCCTACTAACTTTCTACAATGACATCCGATCACTGACTGGACATGGACCAACAGTACTTTGCTTTACGTTGCCATCCAAGCCTTTCACAACATTCCTTCATACGCTCATGAGAAATCCAGCTTTGTAGTTTAAGAACTTGATTGCAGAAAGGTATATAAGCAAGCTGCATGTGTAGATGTCTCCAACTGCTACAGAATGGAACCATCTGTCTTACAGAGTAGAAAAAAATAGGTCCAGATCCTTGTGTTTAAGGTATTGAAATCTTCACTGCAGAAAACAAACCCATGCAAGCCAACAGTAGTGGAGGCGTTTGCCAATGTACTAAACCTGACACTGCCTTGAGTTTAATCAAGACAAAGAAAAACAATCGAGAAGCAGTTTTAACAGAGAGTGAGTCATATGCGTGTTCAAGGACCTTGAACAGCAACATGTATGGTATTGACAACCTCCTGTAACATCAGCAGCTGACTTCATCTTGTCAAATGGTATCAGAGGGCTGTGGTGCTTAGGTGTTTCCACCTGGTTTGTATTTGGCAGGAGCTTTTCTCTTCTGCCTCCTATTATCAGAGGCTCAAGCCCTGATTTCTCAAAAATTACTGAAAGAAAGATCTCAAGACAGCCAAACTGCTTCAACAGACAGCATACTCAATAGTTTATCCATGAAAGATTTGGTGCAGGTATGCCCTGCATCACTCAGGCAAAATTGGCAGTTTGCTAGGACTCGTACCCCCTGTTATAGATACACCAAGATCCCCCTTAAACAAATTGTCCTCTTGTCCTGGAAAACACTCCTCCTCCTCCTCCTCTTCATCAACATCATCATCTTCACTGGATCTACTGTGCCTCAACCGTGCCGGGAGTATACGTAACCTGACACTCTTTTCAGAGCCAGCAGTCTCTGATGCTAGCTGGTAACCCTCCACCAGCTTCACCTGTAATGCTACCAGTTCTGGGCTTCTTGGTAGTAGCTCCGCTGGTTGCCCCTTAGGAATGACTATCTGTTCCACTGCTACTCTTGCCTCCTGTAAACAAATGCATGAAGGCTTATCTTTGTTGATGTTGAGAAATGACCCATGCTTGATGGTTTGTGCTAGGTGCAAAACAAAGAATTTCCTCAGATACAGAGGATTTGAGGTCTGTTGTTCACATACCTCTAATGCCTCAATTTCATCTTCCAGAGTTGGCTGCCTGTTCATTACATCCAGACGTCGTCCCACTTCCTCATTTGACAGACTGGATGATACCACAAAGTAGGACCCAAGGGATTCCATGCCAAGAATTGCTCGCATTGCCCTCACCATCTGTGCCATGGTGTTGGCCTGTGCAAAATACATCCAATTCAAAATAAAGCACTCTCACAATGTCAGAATCCATTTGTCAGCAACCCCCCTCTGTCATCGTCAGCTTCACAAATCTCTCTCTACCTCCAAGGGTTCATGATGTCACAAGATCTTCTCCGAATGCAATCATCCCTATTAGAATGTTGAGCTCAGAAAAGTCTGTCATTGGTACTTGAAAGCATACGTGATGGTTGCAAGACAGCTAACCTTGATAGCAAAAATGGGCAGCTGACGGAACTTGGCCATTCCTCTTACCCAAGAGTTTTGTTTGAGTCTAGACCGCAAAGCCAACACAGCATCAGCAATACCTATGTCATCAGTGATCTGAATTACCTTCTCCAACCCCATTACCTCCATAACTTGCTCCAGCGATTCTTCATTCACCTGTCAACACCAGCACTAAAGTAACACTCTAAACAGCCAAACAAGCTGACAACAGCTGAGCAAAAGAACTCTATAAAAGGAACAGCTACAGAATTTACAACTTATGTATGGTTCTTGGAACAACATGTTGGGATTGAACACCCAAGGAACGGCACCTGGTATATGTAGAGCAGGAGGGGAGCTTCACCCTGTTCCCAGAAATTGCCGCTCTTTCTTCCTTCCCCAGACTCATCACCGTCCTCATCATCCTCATCTACATCTTGGTCACTCCATTCTGCTGGATATGAGGAGATGGACCCAGAACTGCGCTTGGAGCTGGAGTTGTTGGCTGTTGTCTCATTGCCATTGCCCACCACAACTTGTCCACTTTCTGTCATCCTTCGAATCTCTACATTGAGTGGCTTACCTGTGGACCGAAAGCACCAATTTCTTTTGTTTCAGTACATGAGCTATACAATGCAGACTCTTGACTTAGAAGATAATCAGACCTGAATTGTTAGCAACAGGAAAGTTAAAAAGGGAGATCAAGGAGAGAGATACCAGCAAGGACAGCGTCAACAGTAGCAGCTAGACTATAATGGACACGCCACTCAGTCCTTGACACCATTTCACAGGCAGCTGTGAAGGTAGGAGGGCCCTGTCTTTCCAGCACACTCTTCTGCACACGCCGCCTGCGTGCTTCCTCATCCCCAAGTGTAACGCTCTTCAGACCAGCTCCATTTCACGCCCATTCAACAGGACCCTGTAAGTAGGTTTCCTAGCTGTTTGAGAAAACACAATATGTGTGCAGCAGCAGACATACATACTTGATCAGCAGCTTTCCTTTCATGTTAGCTCTTCTTTACTGTTTGAGATTTGAGAATCCATGTGAATATATGTGCATACCTGAATCCCACCCACTAACATTTGAAGAGAGGGATTTTTTATGAGGTTCTCAACAGTCATGCCATGTGCTGTGCCCACCAATTGCACACCTCGCTGAGCAATTGTCCCAGCTGCCAAGGCCTCTAGTTCTGTTCCAATCTCATCAATCACAATTGTCTGAGGCATGTGATTCTCCACCGCCTCAATCATTACCTTCTCCAACAAAAACACCCCACAAATCAGAACTCAAACCTCCTGTAACATGGAATCAACTTTAAGAAAAAGACCTCTTTCCTCTAACAGCACAGAGCTTCTTCATATATGAAACTGAAGAAAAACAAAAGAAGAGGGATGATCATCTCCCACCTTATGCTGCATGTCAACTTTTGGCACCTGCATTCGACGTGCAAAACCAATGCCTGCATGTGGGATTTCCCCATCCCCAGCTATCTCATTTGATGTGTCCACAATCACCACTCTCTTGTGATACTCATCAGCCAACATTCGTGCTACCTCCCTGGCACAAGAGATTGCTCTTTAGACAGAACTGCTCCTTCTTCAGAAGCTATGCACATGGTGAAGATCAGTTTCATCATCTTCCACCTCTCTGTCTCTTCTTCATATGTCTGTCAAGGTGTGAGGCCATAAGTACAGCTTTGGTTCCTTTTTCTTCATGATGGAATGAGATAAACACACCACAGTTGCAAAGCAGTAGAATTTGAGCAAAGTCTTCCAATTATAGCTAGCAGGGACCGCACAAGGAGAACAGATGCTCAAAGGTGATGGCTGCAGTGTGATGAGGGATTAATACTCAGACATATGTGACAGCATCAACTACACAGCATCTGTATAACAAAAGCACAAGGAGTGGGACCTGATTGCAGTTGTTTTGCCCACACCAGGAGGTCCCATGAGCAATAAGGAGCCGCCACTTGCCACCAAATCACGGACCATCTCTGCACTACCGGATATAGCACGGCCAACTCTGCAAGTGAGTCCCACAATGCGTCCTCCTCGATTTCTTATTGCACTGATGCGATGAAGTGTGCGGTCTATTCCTGCCCTATTGTCATCTGCAAAATCTCCCACCTATATAATGCTTGAATCAATTTGTGTTTGCACCTTTTTCCTGTGCTCATATCTTTCAACCCTAAGCAACCCATCTGGTGATTCTGAATTGCAAGCACAAAGACCTCAACAACAATGGCTCCCCGAAGCTTCAGCCGCCAACCATGTACAACTACTGACATTCCCAAGTTTGTCTCTCAGGACAAGAGAACCAATGCAACTCTGGAGATGTTCGGTCAGAAGGAGGGTTTCAACTCCCTGTAGCTTTTCTCTTGAGAAAAAGCCACGTACATACATTGTTGCTTAAATGTACAGTGAGGTTTCTCTTTGTGCTTTTGGAGATGACCTACAATTTGTTGCAATGCACAACATCTTGATTTCTAGAATCAACAATAGAAGAAGATCTCTTCACCATCTCTGGCAACAGAACCTACAGACAAGATGTGTATCTATCAAGAAGCTGATGAGAAGAAGATCTTTTCACCATCTCTGCCAGCAGAATCTACAGACAAGATGTGTATCTATCAAGACGCTGATGAGAAGATCTCTTCACCATCTCTGCCAGCAGAATCTACAGACAAGATGTGTATCTATCAAGAAGCTGATGAGAAGAAGATCGTCTTTTCACCATCTCTGGCAGCAGAATCCACAGACAAAATGTGTATCTATCGAGAAGCCAATGAGAAGAAGATCATATTTTCACCATCTCTAGCAGCAGAATCTACAGACATACAATGCCCCAACAGAGGAATGCAATTGACTGAATGTGTGCAGGAATTTTCAAGCATTCAAGAAAGATTGAGAGGGTGTACCAGAGAGATGGCATGCTCAAGGTCTGCAGCTGTAACAACACCGTCCGAGATGGTCCAATCTCCAGAAGGGAAGCGGGCCATGGGATGCCGCCCCAAGTCCAGCACAATTTCTACCAGCTGCTGAATCTCAGGATGGCGGACAACGTTATGCCTGATGTGATCAGGCACCAGCACCAGTAGCTGCCATAGCTCATCCCGGATGTCATTAGGTCTTGTTTCTTCCTCTTCCTCTTCCTCTTGTTCCTCTGCAGAAACACACATACCCAACTGCCTTCCAGAAGAAGAAGCACATCTTCTGGTGATGCCAGAACTACTCAGCCTGGTTGTCACCACAAGCTGAAGTGAAAAACCTCTAGAGCTTCTTCCACCTGAGAAGACTCTTGAGCTTGCCCAGTTGTTGTTGTTGATGGGGATTGAGGAATTCACACAAGAGTTTGAGGACAGAAAAGCTCTGGAGCTCCTCTGCATGAATTTCCCAAGGACTAAAGTCTCCATTCTTTTGTGGAGTGTTGTGGATGTCAAGACTGTGGGAATGTTGCTGACAGTTGCCCTCAAGCTACTGGTGAAGAAGAAGAAGAAGAAGACACCACCCCCATCACCACGCGGCACGATTGCTCTACAGACCATGGCCACATTCTTCTATGGGGATGTGCGAAAAAAAAATTCCTCAACTTCATACCCAAAACTGCGATTTCTCGACCAAGCTCCAAAGATGTGAGCTCGGGAGCTCCAGATTTTTCTGACCCAAATGTTGCGGCGACGGAAGCAAAAGCTAGCGTAAATCGGTGACAACCCTTTTTTCCTCAGGGAAAGGAGTGATGCAAAGGAAAACCCACATCTAAAAAGGGGCGAAGATCATCAAACGTGGAAGATGTTTGGATAACGTTTTCTTCTTCTTCTTATTCTTAAAGACTTTCTTATGTGCTCGGAAGTGATCTACCTGACCCAAGAACGGACGTAAAGAAAGATACGGAATTTGTGTAATCATGTTTGCTTGCGCAGATTTTACGTCCATCGAGATTTCCATTCCGCAATTCAACCCAAGGTTTTTTTTGTCATTGAAGCTTGCTTGTGCGCACATTAGGTTTTATTCGAATTCCAGATAGGACAACCCATATTGGAAATGGTAGAAGGATTTCTTCTTGGATCCTGTAATCTGAGTATGTGCAATTTCAAGCTTCAACCTCAGTTGGTGCAATCCTTGAAGCAGAAGTCTGCAGTATCGACCTCATTCCAAAATCTCAAGACTGGACCTCATTGCATTAAAACAAGCATGTAATGGATTTGTTAGCAAGCTGTTAGAAAAGATCGGGACCTCAATTCCAGTCCACAATGAGGGTGGACGCCATGCAGATTCTCTCAGCTAGAATCTTCATGAGCTTTGCAAGGTTGCAAAGCTCATGAAGATGATGGAGATGGCATTTCAGAAGAGGTGAAGGAGACATACAACACAGCCTGCTGAAGATGCTGAAATGCCTTGGATTTGAACACCTTAGTTTTCACCTCTACAATCTTTGTCTTCCTTGCACCCTACTAGATGTCAACAAGCATACACTGGTTCCAAGAATAGGACTAAGGATTTAAATTAAGCTTTGTGTCAGTTGTGCTATTCACTTAGTGTAAGGGATCACTTGGTTTGACTAGAAACTGCTAGAGTTCCACAGGTTTGAATCATCAACACCACCAGATGTTCTCTGCAACAATAGGTATATTCTCTGCACACGAAACAGTATTGTTCCTCTTCATCTGGCCTCATAAGATCTGGAGTAGCTTGAGCAAATAACAAAACTGAAACATGCATGCCATCGGAAAGATCGATTCATACCAAAGGAGCAGGTGCTGAATTAACATGTTCCATCACAATGATCTACACAGTAACAAAAAAAAACCAGCTCAAGATGGCCTATGTTGATTAGATTCAAAAGTATTGAAGGAACAATTTGGTTCCACTTCAACTCTACCATACATTACAGATATCATACAACAATTCAATGTCTTACCTCCCTTTACCTCTAGGTTCCATTTAGACCTAACACCAACAACAGGCCACGGTTACACTAATGAAATGGCATGTGTTGTTGATGGCCCTACACTGAGTCCACAACCCCAGTCTAGATGGTTGATTGGGACTTTCAGAGGGGGCCCAAACTCTAACCCTACACCTGGAATGCCATTCAAAATCCAGGTCACTCTTTTGCTGTACCATAGATCTGTGACAACTTGGCTGACAAGCTCAGTATCACATCCCAGAACATTGATTCAAGCACTCTCAAGCCCCAACAGAAGTTTAAGCTCAATCCAGCAACTTTTGAGGCTGCAAAACAAGGTTCCAGGAAGTAATGCATCTGTCACTGGAAGAAAACGTAGTCAGACCCCTGTTGCTCTCACATGCTGTGACTGCCTGTTCTTCTACATTCACAGATTCAAATATCCACCCACACACAATCGATTGGCATTGTAACAGGTCAGGGGGTCACTTCCTCAAGTTCCTCGTCTTCTTGTATGACATGAAAGTTATCAGCATGTAAGAAGTGCGGAGAGATTCGAGATGGATCTCTAACTTGTACCAGCTCCTTTGCTTCACCAAAGCCTTCTGCATCACCAAGTGGTTCATATGTCTGAGGTGAGCTGTTGCATGTACTCATAATTGAGTACAGAGGAAGCAGAAACAAAAGGAGGAATGCCAAATGGCAGTTGAATTGAAGTGTTGCAATTGCCTGGCCCCTCACCAGATGCATACCTGCAACACCATGCATCACAGGTTAGCACCCGACAAAAAAAAAGACTCTCTACTTGAGTGAATGATGACCTAAAACGTTATGCTGATTGACAGAATGCACCTATGACAAATTCAAACCATTTGAGAGACTGCCACAAACTTCACAATTTGGAATCTTGAAACAGAAACCTCTTATTCACTAAGATCAATAGTTTCTCGAACTTTCAGCATCATGCCATGAAGTCTATCTTCACCAGTAGTACCAGGCCAGCTCAAAGGAACTAACAGAGAATCAGCCTCCACAGCATCCAGTTTGATGATTGGACAGCAATAAACCCTACTAAGATTAGGGACTTAAGTTCAAATCTGAAAGCAACAGCACCATCACATGATGCCATCTCAACTACCTGTTAGTTACTTTGAGCTGGCCTGATATTAATGCCAAATACCAGTAGTATCAGGCCAGCTCAAAGGAACTAACAGAGAATCATCCTCCACAGCATCCTTCTTGATGACTTGACAGCAATAAACCCTACTAAGATTAGGGACTTAAGCTCAAATCTGAAAGAAACCTTCTCTCAAAGTATGAAAGGCAAGTCAAAGGTGCAACCAACAAGGACCTTGTGATCAAACACCTTCTTCTTATATTGCTGTGGTGGGCCGGAAACCTGTTTACTCAAAGGAAATCCAACTATTTCTCAATGACTCTATTGGAATTCCTTATTTTGCAATGATGGCTTGAATGGAAGAATCTGTTACCGGCAGCGTTGTCCTCACCTTGACAAGAGACTGTGTAGTCACCTTCCCCGGTCTCACTCAACAAGCAACCTTGCGAGATCCACTTAGTAAACAACGACGCTGCAATTTGGAAAAACCACGTGCCTTGCAACACAAGAGCCATGCTACGAAGCAGGGGAAGCAAATCAGAGTTGGGATAAGGGATCTCCGCACCCGTGGTAACAAGACATACTCCAATCGGCACAAGCAAGAGATGGTAATACTGGACTTCTAGGCCGGCATTATCCACCTGAAAATAAAACAACAGAAACTCCTGACCGAACGCAAACATGGCGAGCAGCTTGACGACCTCAGAAGGCACAGGCAGTAAAACCCTGTAATTCTCCACGATTAGGGCTACAACAGAGTAAAGGAGGAAGACGGACACCACTCCAAGTCGTTCCACGTTAACGGCAGCTGCGAATACGTGCGACTTTCTTTCTTCATGGTGACTCACAGCCATGTCGAAGAGTATGTGTACGATACACAGGACGAGTATGGTGTAGAGATCTAAGTCATGGAACCTGCTCTTCTGCCTGTTTCGATGAGACACAAAGCCACTCTTTCTGGCTCTCATCTTCTTCATGTGCTTGAAAGCTTGTATGAGTCCAACGGCAAAGAATCCCAAGCCCGCCGCTACCTCGATCCGCCATCCCATGTCGCCCGGCTCCCCGTTGCCGTCCCCTCTCTCTCCCTCTCTTCCTCTCTCTCTCTCTCCTCGCCGCTGTGCTTCTCTCTCTTTGGCCTGGGGACTTGCACATCTCAACTCCCATTTTGCCCCCAAAACATAAGAGAAGGCCAAAAGATGCACATCCTTTTTGGAGCACATATTTTTAGGATTTAGGGTTTTAGGGTTTTAGGGTTTACGGGCAGATGTAAATACTGATTTTTAAAATGTATTTAGGAGAGGTAAATATTAGAACCCCTTTTTATCATATTAGGGTTTAACCAATTTTCAAATTTAGGGTTTAATTTGTTGTTTGGGTTTTAGCATTTTGAGCTCTCTAGGGTTTTAGGGGCAAAGGTAAATACTGATTACTAGTTTGAACCCCGTGCTTAATGCACAGGTGTGTGTGTGTATTTGATGGTACATATTACAAAATTACAATTACAGACTACATTTTCAAAACCTCTTTATATACGACATTCCGCATGTATCCATCGGGACCCTAGCCGTTGAAAATCTTGATGTTTGCACTGCTTGTGACCCGTGAGATAGCAACATACAGCTGACCATGGGAATAGACCAGAGACAGCAAATATACCCCATCATTGTTTGACTTGTAAATAAGGAGTAAGTTACTTATTTAGTCGGTATCAATCTGTTGAAAATTATTTCTTTGTTTTTGTACGTTGATAAGTTCCAGTATCGAGACCCCCTCCCTGTTCATAATGGTTAAGGTTTCTGGTGCAGGCAATTTTCACATGCATCATAATAATACCTTTGGCATCCAGCATATTATTAGTATTGGCAAAATTGTTTTTTTGGGCAATCTGATCATTGCAATTACCAATATATCTATTAAGTTTGTGTGCTAAAATGGCAACTGACATCCATTGCCATTATTATGATGGCAAATGCAAGCCTTGAAATTGCCAATATCTAATAAAAGTGTGCTTAACGGCTGCTCGATCTGGCATCCATTGAACTATAATAAAAAAATTATGGTAATGTAAAAAGCATTAAAAATTTTCAATATTCTAAATAAAATTTCACAAAAAAAAGCCCAACCCAACTCTTTCAGTTGTTGAGAAAGAGACAGGATGAGTGTACCTAAGTCCAAAAACCCCAAAATTAAAAATTAAAAAAAAAAATTTACAACACTAATATATATTGTTCTCCGCCACATCGCGTCTGTATTCCACTCTTTCTCTGCTGCGTCGGAGTAAACAGACCATGACGAGACGGATGGATGACCAGGTAGTTGAACCCCATGCCTAATGCACAGGTGTGTATGTATTTGACGGTACATATTACAAAACCAGATATGACGTACAAATTTGTAGGCCAACCATAGAGGACCCCTTTCTTGACATTAAGAGTAGGGATGTAGTTGCAGAATGACAAAACCAGCAGCAAGTGCAATTGGCTCTCTCAATTAAACACCAGGTAAGCCTGAATGGTGATCCCCAGCCCTTTTATTTATTGGAAAAATTTTGCAGAAAAGTGAAATTAAAATTTGAAATTTTGAAAAAAGAAGTGATTTTGAGGGAAAAAATAGTAAATAATAGTACTATTTTAAAAAATTTGCATCACATAAGGTATCAATCTTTTTGAAAAATTTAGACTCATGAGTTAACAATTTCATTGTCAAAGTAATACCCCTGGTTATCAATTTACTTGGGTTTTTTTAAAATAATAAATTATTCATAAAGTTCAGTTTTCAAATACTCACCTTGCAAACCACCAGTTATATTGTCTAGGTAGGGTAGGCTATAGGGGGTTTTTTTTTTAATTAATATGTATTTTTTCTATTTTTCCATCATAAACATGTTTTCTTTTTTTCCTGTTTTTTTTCATAAACTTTTCCTGATTGAGAGGAGAAAGGAAGAACAGGAAAGTCAAATGCTCGAAATGCTACACGTGACAGGCCCTCCAGGCAGAGTCAGCCATTTTCGGTCAGAGTAAACAGACCATGACAGGACGGATGGACGGATGAATGAAGGGACAGATGGATGAAATTATGCTTCACATCCTAACGTCCTTTACTATATGTAATTTTTTATTTAGGAGAGATAAATATTAGAACCCATTTTTATCATATTAGGGTTTAACAAAATTTCAAATTTAGGGTTTAGTTTGTTGTTTGGGGGTTTTAGCATTTTGAGCTCTCTAGGGTTTTAGGGGCAGAGGTAAATACTGATTTTTTTTTTACTTAGGACAGATAAATAAATAAATATTTCGGGGGTAGGTAGGAAGGTTTTTTTTTTTTGGAAACATTGGGCATTTATTATTACGATAGGTAAGTGAATAAATATTTTTTATTATTTTGTGCATTATTTGTTCATAAATAATTGTATTTTTTTAATGTTTGTTATCATGATAATGAATTGTTAGTCAAATGGCCCAATCAAAATTAATGACTTAGTTGAAATGGATGTTGTCGAAATCAACTTGTTCATATTAACCATTGATCAAGCTAAACATTATCATTTTTTTTGGGTCATTTTGACTACTTTTCCTATTAAAAATAGTTGTGAATTCTTGTAGTGTTCATGTGTGTGTTATATTGTTCAATTGTTGTGATGTTTGCACTAAGAATGGCATCTTCAAGTGCATTCCATTTGTGTCATTTTTTTGGGTTGTTTTTATCAAGCTCAATCCATTGCTCGCATCTTCAAACATTGGCTACAACATTTTGAATGAACATCTTGTTCTTTGTTTTTCATCTTATTTTGTTTAAATAGATTTATGATACTTAAAATGAACTTATTGCTTTTCTATAGTGGCAACTCTAGCGATTTTTAAGAATGTGTCATGTGCATGTTTCCTTCCACTCATGTTAAATACAACTATAACATTATTTTTTACAACCCATCTTTTTTTCTAGATTGTTTACCCATCTATTTTCTTATTCTTTTTTAATTCATTTCTTGTGTTATTATCACAACTTCTTTTGATGTTGTTTTCAAATTTTTATTCATCTCTTAACATTGTTGTGTTTGTTTTACTTTTGCAATTTTTTTTAACTGTTCCTTCCACCTTGTTTTGTGCAAATGTTAAAAACAATTTAGCTTGAAATGTTCATATCCCTTTTTATTTTCCTCTTATTTTGCAACATATCGTAGATCTACTACAAATTGTGTGTTATGGAAAGTTAAAGCAATATTCAACTTTTATTGATAATTTGTACTTTGGAAGGATATGCATTAACATGTGTCCCAAATGGAATATTAATTATTACATTTTTACCCAAAAAAATCAAAAGGGCCAATGACAACCTAGCAAAATCTTCCATATGTCAAAAGGTGCATTAAAATCTTATGTTTTAGAACCAACCAAAATAAACAAAGAAGAAATCTAGCTAGTTCTTTACATATCCAAAGTGGCAATCATAGATAGGAAGATGTAAAAAATTTAATGAACATCCTTAGAAGATTTAGCCAAATTTAGCTATAAACTGTATATATATATGAAATACACATTTATATAATCATCATTTTATGTTTTTAGCTACCATTGAAACCAAATATAAAAATTTGGCTATTTTATTATAATATAATAATATCATTTCTAGCAATTGAAATTCTCCAAAATCATTTCATTGTTAATTTCTTTTAAATGGAAAATTTTCACCCATTAAAAAAAGGTTGATTAGTGTTAAGGAACACACAATTCCATAAGGACTTGATCAAATTTGCAACCATCTACCATATTACATGTAGGATAAGACCCCCACAAATATGGTGTTACCAAATAAAAGGTTATGCCCAAGGTGATAACAATCACCATGGGAGGACACAAATTCTAATTACACCTTGGCTTCCAGGGCTCATTATGTTTTGACTTTAAGGCCTTAAGGTGGAATGGCATTATAGGATCATAGGTTTAAGCTTAAATGTAATTTTGGTCTAGTTATGATGAACTTGGTCATGTCACCAACCAAAACTTGTACATAATTATAGAAAAAATTCAATAAGTTGTTTCATATTTTTTGGAGCATGCATGAATTAATTATGGATTTAATAATAAATTGACGCATATAATATTGTTGAATTAATTTTTAAAAGCATGTATGACCACATACAAACATTTTTGTTGACTAACATAACTAGTGCATTTGAAGGTATGTTCATTAATTTATCACTAAGACATCAAGTGTGCATTTTTAAAAATTCATAAAATCTATTAATGCATAATGTCAAAGCTAAATAATAAAATTAGAATGGGAAAGTATCACCACATGTATTTCTTTAACAATGCTAACCTTTGTGTTTTGTAACACTAGTACACCAATCTTGAAATAAATTAAACTTATTATTTTATTGTGATTTAATTTCTTTAATAAAATTACATCGTTAAGCCCATAATCAAGGGCCTAGGAATATGACATTAACAATGTGTTTTTATTATATTCAAAATTACTATTATAAACCTCATTTGATCATCCCAATGACAATATTCGTTGGATCATGCTGTACTTAAACACTCATAAAGCACATGTAATCATCTTAATAACCATTTATCTTGGATATTTTTGTGAAGAATATATATGATCATTTATAAATGAACTAGATAATCCTCTATCATCATCATTTGATACATAATATTTATATTTATTCACCAACCCTATAAAACGTATTGGGAACATGTTCCTCAAAAGAGAATTTTGTGGTCCCTCATAGTTTTACTATACCTAGCTTTCCCAATGTAAAGCATTGCCAAAAACATTCATTTGTACAAATGAACATTTTCAATTGGAATGTTCTTCCTTAAAACATAATATGTTTCTTGTTTGGTGGAATGGTTCTTACATTTATAAAGGTTCCTCCAAATACACTAAGAAATTTCTAACAATGTTTTTATGTATTAACAAATGTGTCCAAAGAGTTGTTTCTTTGAAGGCCTCACCTTAGGAACAAGCTCAAACGCTTAAAAACAAAACGTGCATTCTATAAGTGGGTTGCATGCATCTTTTAAGGCCTAACCATTAAGGACAAACTAAAGTAGATTGCATGATCTAGAAGTAGGTTGTTTATTAGCACATGTTTACTGATATGTAATAAATGTGAAAAAAGAATTATGTGATTTATCATAATTTGGAAACTTAGAATGAATTGGTAGATATGGACTAAAATTGTATGAATATATTTTTTCCTCATTAAACCCATCAAACATATATGTGGTGTACAATATGACCTAACCTATTTTCTTGAACTTGATATATTTTAAACATGCGCATATCTTTTTTCCATGTGCATGGATTTTTATAACCTATTCATACATCTCATTTCACACATGTAGGATGTGCATATATAAGGATGGATATAATTGAAAGTGTAGGTAATTCTTTTTTAAAATTTATTTTTTTATTACAATATGTGATTACAAAATAGATGCAATCAATATTTACAATTAAAATTCCATTAGTTCCATCATGATCATCCATTTTAAATGGAACATGATTTCATCATGCGGTCTAATTTATTTCTACCACATGACATGATAAATGATTTTTTCCCAAAATATATTAAAATAAATATCTAAGTAAGTAGGGAGGTAGGTAGGCTAGGTTGTTAAGTAGGTATACATTCCTATTTTATTTAGGGTTTCATTTTTAAAGTTAAGTTTTTAAATTAGTTCATCCCATATGGCACTTTAGTGATTTTTCAATGTTTCAAATGCACCTTCAACGTATATAATTTACAATTTGAATGGGAGACAAAACATATGGGATAAAGTTTCTAATTTGAACCTAATCACAGTTACTATTAAATACTAACTATTATTTTCATACCTATTTACATGTACCTACTAACTAGGTAGTTTAAGTTTACAACTACCATGTACTACTTAGCCTAACTTATTACCTATTAACTTAACTTATTATTTACTAACTTGATTTAGAACTTTAAACTATTATACATATTTACCTATTTACTTAACTACTTATCTATTTACATACCTACCTACTTATAATGGCTTAGGGTAAATAGGAATTATACCTATATAACATATTTATTACCCATATATATCATATAACCTATAACCTATAACCTAACCCTACATACAACTAAAAAAAATTGTATTATGGAATTTCATACATACAAAATTCATGATTTGTATTTATTTAGGGTTTTTTAAATTTTGAAATAACCCTTCTTTCAATTGTAGTATGATTCGTGCAATTTGACAATCCCCTATTTAAAAGGTTTGTACATTATAACAATTGATGTCAAATTAGAAAATAAATTAGACAATACACTATGGAAATTTTCCTATTGGATTTGACTTTTTAAATTTTTTTTTGTAATAAAAAATGTAGGCATTTTTTTTCATTATATATATACATGTAATTTTTTATTCCCAAAAGGGTATATGATGGGGGGTGCTCAAACCTTACCAAGTTATAGCCTAATTACTCTAAAAACAAATCAACTCATAGCACAAGACATTATGGTGTTGATCTAAAAAACATATAAGGTGAAAAGAAAATCTTATTGCTGGAAAAAAAAGTGTTTGTTATGCCTTGCTTGTTCCTTAAATATGTAGTATGCTTTCTTTTGAATAATAATAAAATGAATAAAACTGTAACTACTGAAGAACAATTGTGAATTAAACCTTCTTTTGTATGTTCAGACCATACATTAATGGGAACCGATTGGAGTTAATATGTCCTTATCCTATAAGTAAATAACAATTTAAAAATCATATAACATAGTTTGAAGGTATATCAAAAGCCATATACTCACACAACATTGGTATGGATTATATTGTTTCATGACCCTAACCTTGAACTTGTGATCAACGTTAAAGCATAACAAAGGGAGCATGTAAGGGAAATGTCATAAGATTTAAACACATTTCAACACATGTGGAAGTGTGAGTCCCAACACCCCCAAGTGGATCCTCACTTTGGAAATTGAAAACCTATAATGTCATGAATATTTGGGACAAGGTTTGGTAAGGTTTATGGGATTGAGCCTTGTCCATATTGAGTTTTCTTTCGACCATTGGAAAGGTCTTGATGAAAAAAGAATATATAATTGGATTAGATTCCCCATTTGAAATTTTGAAACACAAGTTATGGCCAAATGAATGGTTGGGAATCAAATTTGTAGTTTAACTCCCAACCATTAAAATGTTTTATATAAGTGTCAAAACATCTTTATTGGAAAATGTGACATGTTTTGGAAAAATATTATCAAAGATTACAACTTTGCCTTGGAAAGCTCCCAAGTTGGACTCCATATGGAAGATTTGTGAGCCCACAAAATAGTGAGGCTCATAACTTGGTAGTTTTGAAACTCTCATTTGGAAAGTCATGCCATTTTTAAGCATTTTGATATAGCCCTTACTAGTATTCATAGAACATATTGTAGGGAGGAAACTGGTACCTATTTCTAAGTCCAAGCATGATTAGTCATGAGAATGTATGTTTCTCATGATTTTGTATATGCATAATTGTAACTCCAATTTGCACTGACCACTTTAATTTTTTTGGTTTGTGCACATTGACTTCACCTTGAGTTCGATATTTAAAACTCTTCCTATACCCATCTTGAAACTTTTGCATCTTCTTTATGAAAGTTAAGGAATACGTCCTAGGTTTGCATTACACTACAAAATTAGGAATGTTCAAAGTTTTTACCTTAAATATCACTTAACAAACCCATGGGTTCATCACTACTATGGACCAATATTGTTGGGCAATTTTTTTTTTATCACACGCCAAATTGGTAATAATATAAAAAAATTCTATAAATTTTACTACCAAAATGGTATGTATTAAAAATATTAAACAAATGATCAACTTTAAACAACATTGTCCATAATATATCAAAATTTATGATTTTAAAATATTGATATGAATATAAGGAGTGAAGGACCCTTAGTTAATATTAAGCACCCTTAGTTTTTCCAAATGGCATTTGAGGTTTAAAAAACTTGTTTATTATTGATTTTTACATTAAAATGCAAACCTAGGATGAATTTCCTATTGGCTCCCACAAAGAAATAGGGCATGAGAGCTCTAAGATGGGTCTAGGAAATGTTAACAAACACTATGAAAAAATAGGGGTTTTGCAATTGGGCTTGCAATTGAATTTTAGAATTATAATGTAACTTGCAACTTAGGGTATTTCTATGACATTGATGTTATAAAATAATTTCAATAGTTGCATTTAACACATTGAAACCATATATGTAAACTTATGTCACGAAAAATACATGCAACCATTGTGCAACTAACTATTCACATTAGTTTATCATGAAAATCTATGTAAAGGAAAATAATGTTTGTGTGGTTTTTCATTCATCCATCAACAAATGAAGTTTGTTCATGTCCTTTGCAACTAAGTTACAATTATTGTGCAACTTTCTATCCATGATAGTTTCCCACACAAATGTTTGTGAACAAACATAATGTTTGCATGGTTTTTCATTCATCCATCAATAAATGAAATATATTGATGCCCATTGCAACTAATGCATTATCGAATTATTATCTTCGCTATAACTAATGTCCATTTATGGATGGTATTATTTTGCACCTTTTGGAATTGATAATAACAATTTTACATCATAAAACACATTGCATAAGTTCATTACATAAATAATGACAAACATTTTGCTTCAATAATATAATTATATGGGTTAATATTTAATGTTGGAAAATACAATACTCATATCACCATTTTTGGTGATCCATGGTCTTTTCCAATGGTATGTATTTTATTTACATTTTTAGTGCCAAGTTAAAACATGTTAAAATTATTATTGTCAAATATCTTATTGAATATATATTACTAAATATAATTTTAAGAGGTCCACCTTGTCTCTATTCCAAATTTGGGCTATATTTTGATAGTTGCCAATGTGAAATGATGTTTGCACATTTGTAATGCAAAAATAATTTCATTATAATATGAAAAATAGTGTAGGGTGAAACATGATTAAATATACACAAAAAGTGATTCTAAATAGTTGTAGTTGTATTTTTACACATAAATGCAAGAAAATAGAGTCCAAACCTTTTCAATCATTATTAAACCATCACGGTGCATAATATTGAGTTTATAATATGTTGTATACAAAGTTCGAAAAACTTTAATGTATTAAAAATTAGTCAAAAAGTATTTAAAATTTTGACCAGTGGAAGTGTGTTCAAAATTACTTTTACGTTAAAAAATTGATAAATTATTACTTTACCTTGGAAGTTGATAAGTAAATTTTAGATGACCGTTATCCAAGAAAAATTTGAAAATCCAATATTTCATTTGTTTGACACCTATTTTGTTTCTTTGGACAACCCGGAATGTAAAAAAAATCTATTTTCATTTCTTATAAATCAACTTAAAACATGTGATTCTTCAATATCATTGACATAAATTCAAAGAATATGCTCATATTGATCATAAAATAAATAATATTTCTAAATTTAATATGTCAAGGCTTAATTTATGGCTCTTTTACACTTTTCTTGACAAGGAACATGAAATTGATACTTGATTGTGCTTTCACCCTACTAATATTCATATTTTAAATCTAAGTAGGAGTATTCTAGCAATTATAATGCAATTAACAAGTAACATATATGTATACAATAATACCTTGGTGGCTTTGGCACAAATTATATATTTTTTAATTTGATGATTTTTTAAGGAAAAAAAGTACTTTATGTCAAAAAATTTGAAAAATCAATGAAGATGTAAAGGTAGCTAGACTTGAATGCAAACCATGTCCAACAAAGTAATATAAACTATGATCAATCTAAGTGAAAGGAAAACATGAAACTTGTGAGATATCTAATGATGTTTTTGTATTTACTCATTATATGTTGAACTTTCAAAATCAAAATTCAAATGCTAAATCAAAAACTTAAAATTATATTAATTTTTCGGCATATTAGTCCCAAAGTTGCCTAAATAGTATGTTAGTTTGCAACTATAGTGTGACTAACAAACAACACATACAATATGCAATTATAATGTAATTAATAAGCAATGTACATAAAATTTGCAATTATAATGCAATCAACAAGCAATGTGTATACAATTTGCAATTATAATGCAACTAACAAGCAACATACATACAATGTCACCATTAACTTACCATTGAAATGCAATATAAACAACATATGTCATAGCCATACAATAATCAAATTAGAAGTTCTACATTTACAAATAACTATTTATATTCAAAATCAAGTGTTATAAACAAAATTAGAGTACATTGGTTTTGAATTTTTTCATGTGGAGATGAAATCTTACATTCACCGTTTTAACATAAAAGTCTATTGAACTTGGATGCTTCAAGGCGTACAACATTAAAATTCACAACTAATAACTCATTGTAGTTGCATAAATTTAACAACCTAACAACATAATAATTATGAACAAGAATAATGAATGATACTGCAAATGCATAAATAACATGGGTGTTGAATTTGAATATTTTTACTCCTTACACTCAAAAATTTAAAAACTTTTATAATTTCACATAATCACCAATAATAAGACTTTGATGGTCTCAATCAAATTTTAAAACTTTACCCAAAAAAATGAATAAAAACAAACCAATTTTTTTCATTCCATGTTATTAAATGAAATTTACTTTGAGAAAACTTGAACATTTCATTATTTGAAAAGTCAAAAAAACAAAAAAAATGTTATACATAACATGTCTCCTAGTTGTTTCATAAAAAACCAATTTTAAAAGTAAAAAATACAACCATCTCCTTATTCATCCTTTATATTGTTTTTGACATTAAACACAAGTGGATGATAACATTAAATGTAAATCCCATGATCTATTAAGAGTTATGTACAACCATGTGTCACATGCCTTTGAATATGTTGTGCAATTTTCAATTTTCAAATTTACATGGGTAGTTGAAATTTAGTTGTACATTAGTTGCAACTTTGATTTTTAGTTCAAATAATGAAACATCCAAATCAATTGCATTTTTAAAAAAATTGTTCAAATAATGAAATGTTCAAATTAAATCTTTGATCTTGATAAACACATAATTTAAATTAGAAGAAATGAAGTTTATTGTGGAAGATCTACATGTACAAGACAATGGTAAATTAGTAGTACAATGTATACATTATTTTAATCTCATTTTAGGACATCAATTAAATTGATAATTAATTAAATAAACCAATTAAATAGTTTGCATGTGATGTGACATTTATTATGAGTTGCAATATAATTGACGATAGTTGAATTACACTCTTATAATAATGGAACAATAGGTTTTATATAATGAAAGCCTAATTGCATAATTAATTGTATCACAAATAACAACATAGTTGATAATTAGTTGGAAAAAAATTGGATGTGGTAACTAATCATTGCCATAACGGGAATGTGTACACATGGCATGACTATATGTGTCAAATTGTACATTAGTTATAGGGTAATTGTCTTTGACAACTCTCATGCAACTTGCCCACAATCACATATATGAAGTGTCTTCAAATTATTATATAGTAGTTCATTTTGCAACTATCATAAAACTTTTGAATGTTCATTTTATTTTTACATGGCCCATATTTCCAAGGAACAAATGCAACATACAATGCAACATGTTTTGGGTTTTGTGATCATGACTTCCATTTGCAAATAAACATTAGCTGCGAAAGACACATGTAAGTTTTAATGATTTATGAGTTGTGAAATTCATGCCATTTCACCCACCTAGTTATAAAGGACAATGATATGACATTTAGTTGCAAAGGTTAATTAACCTTTTCTTATTTTGTGATAATATTCATGAAATTCCATTTCATAAATTTCCATGATGTGATGCGTGAAATGTAAAATGATGTGGATGCCATGTCACCCTAATCGTTTTACTTGCTTAGGTGTTATGAATGATACCTTTCCATAAAAGTGACATGTGTCAAAAAAACATTCACACATGTTCAATTATGAATCACACATGACCAATAATGAATTGGGTGCAAAATCCACTTGTCAACTTTTTATTGGACATTAGGGTTAATAAATATGTGGAAATTATGTTATAATTATATCAACCAACAAATTATATATGTACCCAATGTTGGTCCATCCATGGACCTTTACATGCTTATCAATACACCTACTCTCCTTCAAGTGCCCACAAAAGTGATAAAAACATTGGTATTGCACAATCAAAACAATTGGAATGTCTTGCACCCTTACCCTTAATTTTCATGTCCTCGTATCATAATTATCCAAAAAATTCACCTTTGAGACCATAACATTATCCCTTCACCTAACATGCTCCCACACTTGGCAAACATGATAATGTATGTACTCCACAAGATCAAGGATGCAATTACTTTGAATGATCCAGTAACACACAGTCATATTTTTTTCAAATTAATCCCCCATATCCCTTTGCCCCTAAAGACCTATTCAAATTGTTGTAATGTATTTAGAAGGCATGTTATCGAACATTTGGGGGCATTTGAAAAAATGGAATGCCCACTTTGGCAGTTTTTCATTTTTCAAAACAAGCCAGTTTTGAAAAAAATTGGAAAAAACAAATGTGCACCAAGTTTTTACGTTGGGTAAAGCCCATGGCCTTCGTTTACCTTACACCTAATGTATGCATACCACATTGAAAGTTCCAATGCCAATTATCTTTACACACATTTTTCATGTCCAAATATCATGGGAAACCTTTCCAAAAATATCATCATAATTACTAAGGAGTTTTTCATATTTTAATCTTATTTTATTAAAATTGGAATATGATTTAATGATATTATAAATATCTAAGTTTTAACAAAATATTGACAAACTAGTGAAAAGAGGAAGTTCGATCCTAAAAATAATAAAAAAATAAAAACCAAAATAAAGAAAAGGAAACAAAAATAATTAGAGTTAGAACCTGAATGATTCTTCATGGAAAGTGCACTCAAATGAAGAATTTTCAAAGTATAAAAAAATGTGATTTCATCATCATGATTAATGGTTTGATATTCTCATGTCATGGGCCTCTTCCTTGAGCACTTTGATTTATGAAGAAGAGTGCATTTATGTGGTGCACCTCCATGGTGTGGTGGGAGGGGGTCATGTGTTTTTTGGAAATGGTGAATAGGGAGCATAACATGTACAAAGGATGCAAGGTCATGGGGCTTACTTTTGTGTGGCAAAAGTAGATCAACTAAATTGTAAGAAACATATAACATATTAAGCAAAAAGGATGGATCTTTGTTGTTGGGAGTATAAGGGTAGATGAAGTATATGGTGGGGTAAACTTACAAATCAAATGAAAATGTGTATTTGTACATCTTGGTTGGTTAGTTGCATTATGTTGCTTTGCACTTTTGATGCAAGGGTGTTTTGGTGTTTTTACAAAAAAATATAATGAATTTTGAAAAATATGTTCAAACTTCATCTATGTAGATGTTGACTTTTCATAAGTAAAAGTTTAGTTTGTAAAATTGAGTTATTTGTTGTCTCATTTTGAGGAATGGCCTTAATAGCCATGAAATTTTCTCACTTGAGATTATCCAAATATGTCATAGTTCTATTTTGGTTGAATTGTATTCACAACTAAATATAGTTTAACACTTGTTGTTCATTGCATCAATTTTTGATATGACAACGAGTGTTATGGTATTTGTTTTAGTCAATGCATTGTGGAACGTCTGAATGGAGTATATTTGGCAATGTTATGAATGGAGGCTTGATTTTCTTTCAAGTTGAACTTTCTTTATGTTCTCACACTTGTAATTTAATTTGCTAAAATTTTCACACACTACTTATATTCTTTTCCCATTAATATTTCATAAAATTGATTTTTGATTTTAGGTTGATGATGTAGTTCACACAATTTTATCACATTGGGAGGGATTGGTCATATCCATTTATCCTAATGATAAACTAGCGAATCATTCATTTAAAATGTTTTTATAATGAAAGTAGAAAATATTGAAAACATTAATGTATTATATGTTGGAATGCATTTTAATAAAAAAATAAACTATTTAACACCTCATTATTGAATCCATTCAATCCATTAATATACATAATCCATATCCCACAAAATGACCTTATGGCCACAATTATTTTTATTGTTCAAAAGATTGATTGTTTCAATAGTATAGTTTTGCTTGCAACAAAACTAAATTTTAAAAAAAACTTATAGGTGAAGGTAAAAGATGTTAATTATGACTTTTGAGACTTATAAACTCATATGTTATAAGTGTGTGTTTTTTCATATATGGGTTATTTAGTTTAAAGCAGTGAATTTTGGTTAAATAATTATTTATTTAAGAACAATATTTTGATTGTAGTTTGAAATTGTACAAAACATTTGATGGTACTTGAATAAAAATGATATATTCATGGACATTTTTTAATATCACTTGTTTTATGATGTCTTTACCTTATACAATGAGAATTATAGATTGTTATGACATTTATATGAAGAATATTTTATGTCACATGTTGTACAAGAAAAGGCTATTGGAGTCATGATGGGAACCTTTCCATTTTTACCTTGTTTGGAACATCAAACAAGATAATATGAAAATTTCCAAGAAAGAAATTATTTTAAAAACCACAAACCACAAATCTTTAAATTTCACTTACTTTGGTCATTTTGGCTCCAAATTAAAAAGGTTTAAAAAGGAATGGTTTTAAACTCAAAAAATGAGAACATATCAATTGTTATATTTAATAGTGATATTGCTATAAAAAAATGAGATATTGTCAAAGGCACTAAATTTATTGTGGATGTCCATGAGGGAAAGGCCTTGTTAGGTCATGTGGTTGATGTGTTAGGAGTACATATTGATGAAAAGATTGCTTCAAGCATTGTGATTTTTTAATCCATATTCTTAGATAAAACAATTAATAGGTTTAATTCTATTTTCATTTTTTATGCACCCAAGGTTGAACAAGACATTTTGACAACTATGTGCATCATGACCTTCCTAGGCCATAATTTGGATATAGTAGACATGCAAATTTTTTTATTTATAAGTTTGTACTATCCATACACAAATGTTGTGCATTTAAAACACATGGAACATGTATAAGTAAGATTTTTTAATTCATATAAATAAGTTGTGCAAAATTTTACTATGGGTAAACAATATCTTTCATCATGTTTATAAGTGTTTCATATGTGTTTCAAATGCACAACATTTGTATATATACTTGTGGAAAAATAAACCTTGCACTATTACTACTGTCAAATTGTGACCTAGGAAGTTTGTGATGCATATTTGCAAATCCCATGTCAACTCTACTTCATATACTGTGAAAATGGTCTTTTAAAAATCAATTTATGTATTTCTTCAAAATATATCTAATCATCAAAGGATGTAGCTAACCATATGATTATGGAGATTTTTTTAGTCAAAAGTTCACACAAACATAAAAAAGAAATTCGATAGGAAGGTCATTTCAATTTAATATGTCTATATTAAATCAAAGGTAAAAGAAAAACACAAACTATGTCATTTACGCACAAAGCATTTACAAGTTCATACCATGTATAATTTGTTCATAAACTTGTTACATGATATCAACTTGTTACAATTACCTAGTCAATATATTTTTAAAAATTCAATTATCAATGGCAACATTGCATTTATACTTCTCAAATAGCATGGCATGGATATATTAACCTTATACATGAGCTTGAAAGTTTGGACATGTAAAAATTTATATTATAACTAATGACCAATTTGTAAGCATGTTGTAAATTTACAATCTACAAGCATATTTTGTCAGCATGTGATGCCTATTTCATAAGTGTACACAATTGTTTTAGTTTATTTAAAGCTACCATAGAGTTCTTAAAATGAATTGATGTAACATGGGGGTTCCAATTAAAGGGAAAAAATCCTATATTGGGCGGTTTTTTTTTTTTTTTTTGGGAGAAATATGTAGTTTCAATTCTCACATGGAATTATGAAAATTGGGTCAACTTTTGAAATTTTATTTTTAGGTTGAAGAGAATTGGGTAAGGTATCATGATTTTTATTTTTTCACATCCTCATTTGGTTTTCAAACATTGCAATTCTCATTTATGCAATATCAATTGGTTTGCACAACTTGGTTTTCAAATTCATGTATTAAAGAACAAATATTTTAACATTAAAAATATTTTTAAATCAACAAAATTTTCTATAACAATGTTTTTAATCCAAACACTATTAAAAAAATGTGGTTAGACCATTTTGCAAACCACCCATTTTATTGTGGTACCACTATGGTGGGTTTCTAACAGGCTTAGTGGTTTAGGGTAATGTTTGGTCCCTAATGGGATAAAGGTTTCGAAATAGGTGATCGGGTGGTCTAGTTCAAGTTTTTTTTTTTTTTTTGAAGGTGCTCAAGTAGCAAGTGTATTCATGAGTGGTTCTATGGGTGGTTTCGTGCAATGGCCATCAGGGTGACTAGTCAAACTTTATTTCATTGGTCAAACACAATTTTGATTAGTCAAACCATGTTTTGATTGGTCAAATGCCATGTGGCATTTAGACATAAGCCACCCAAGTTAATCCACATGACATTTAAATATTTGTCATCCAAGCTAAGTCACATGGCATTTAAACATTAACCACCAAAACTAAGCCATGTGGCATTTCAACATTGGCCACAAGTAGGCTAGGCAACATGACATTTAAAACATTAGCCACTTAGGTTATGTCACGTGGTTAAAACCTAAATGACACAGGTTAAACCTAAGCTAGGCCTAAAATTAAGTATCTAAGTCTAAGAACATAAAGTTGTAAGCTTAGGTCTAGGAACTTGAAACCTAAAGCCTAGGCAACTAGGCCTAGGTCTAGGAGGCTATTTAAGTAGGCTTAAACAACCTATGTCTACCCTAGGAGCCTACATTATGCCCTTTCCTTGGTTGCACCTAAAGTTACGCCACTAGACTAGGCCTAGATGTAGGTTGCCTAGATTAAGCTTACACCTAGGCCACCTTGGTAGGAAAATATTCTTTTATTTTGAGTTTGGCCTTTAAGGTTAAACTATTTGAATTGGCTCCTCCCAAGTGGCCCTCAGTTTTTGAATATTTCTTATGTCTTGGATGCTTGGAATGCTTCCATATATATTATTCATAATTTGGAAAAAATGATAAACAATATGTGACAAATTTTTGGGAAGGAGAAACATTCTCATATCCATACAACATTAAAGCATTTTAGTTTGTACAACATTATCCCTAAGCAATTATGTAATACACATTAATGAAGTAAATAAATAGATAAAGAGGTAGGTAAATATGTATGTTAATTAATAATAGTTAATATTAGTTATATAGTTGTAATTAATAATTGCAACCATATTTTTAATCTTTAAATTATGTAAGATATCAATATAATTATAATGAATTGTATTGTTGATTAATAATTACAAGCATATTGTAACTATTTTTTTACAAATTTGACCTAATTCATTTTATATTAGTAACAATGTATTTGCAATAATTAATATTTAATTACTTAGTTATAGTTGTTAGTTAATTATACCTAGGTGAATAATGGGAGTTATAAATTACAATAGGTAGTATATATATTCAAAACTAAATCACTTAGCCTATGTATGTAGGGTGGCATAGTAATTAACATAGGGTATAGGTAGGGTAAGGTAGGGTAGGGTAAGCTATTTAAGTACTTAGCCCGTATTCATTTTATATTACAAATGTAAGTTGGGGTAGGTATATAAGATATGATATTTAGGTTAACATAAGGTATGTGTGGGATATGTAAGGTAGGGTAAGGTATACATATTATGGTATGTAATTCAGGGGATTTAAGGTAAAGTAGGGTATACGTAAAGTACAAAGGGTATGGTATATGTAGGGTATGGTATTTATAATATTCAATTGACCTACATATGTAAATTTGGGTAGGGTAGGGAAATATATCTAAGTTTTTAAAGTATTCACTTAGCCTACGTATGTAAGGTTGAGTATTTAAATAATGTAACTTATATGTAAGGCTAAGTATTTATAGAATAAATATGTAAAAGCTATGTACATATAAATTAGGTATGTATAACTTAAGCATGTATATACTAGGTACATAAACTAGATTATAAACTAGGTTATATATAGGTTAATTATGTGTAATTAAGTAGGTTTAGCCTATTTTAACATAAATATAAATCAATATATACCTAGTCATGTACATAAGAAATCATATAATAATACCTAGCCTTGGTTAGCCTATGTATAAATTACAATATACCTAACCTAGCTATAGGTTACAATAGACATACCTTAGGTACATATCCTATTCTATGTAGCTTAATTATAAATTGATTACCTTAACACATGTATAGTTTAACTATATCTAAGCAAGTCATATTTACATTAGGCTAGCAAAACATGACCTAGGTATATTTAACTTAGCTTAGGTATATCACTTCTTCATATACTTACATAATATTTGTTTCTATGTATGTACCCAATGGCTATAAACTTAAGTACAAACATTTGGCATTTAAACATTGGTCACCCAAGTTAAGCCGTGTGGCATTTAAATTATATGGTGACTATAATCTACCTACCTTGTAAGGTAGTTAACCTTGTGCACATTGTCTACACTAACCACTAGGAAAAACCACCCAAGTGGTTTGAAAAGGTGGAGTGGAAAAAAATTCACCTTGACCAAAGGCACTTCGAGTAAAAAATTCATAAACCATTGTTGTCTCCCATTGCATGACCATTTGGGTGACTTTCTAATAAGATTTTCCCATTCAACAGTGGTTTGTGTCATGTGAAGACCACTTAAAGTTGAATTGGGCAATTGGTTGTAACAATTTGTCCACACATTTTTTAATAGTGAAAAGTTTATATGTATATAACTTCATCATTTTCAAAAACACCTTAAACTCTTTCAACTCTTTTTCTAATTTTTCATCTATTTTAATTAATCTACCAAATTAGAAGGGGACTTACAACCAATTTTTAAGGTCATTAGGTAAGTTTTTGCTAGCAAAAATAAATTTATCTAAGTTATTTGATTGCAAAAAAATCTATTTAGATTTAAAAATATTCCAATGAGAGAATTATTTTTTCTATTTTTATTTGGGATCTAGTATTCCTTAAGATTTGATGAGCAAGGAATTTGATGGTAATAAACATAGTTTCTCGTTTTTGCCACCATTGGAAAGGACATTTGATGTCTTTCAAATCCATTTGATACCTCTTGAAATTAAAAACATTATATTGACCAACTCTTTTGTTGGATTTTTTGTGTTGGTTGTCATTTCAAAAAATCCAAGTTGTATTCTATAATTGTTTGATCAACAATTCCACTTTTAGATTCAACAAGGGGATGCAAATGGTAATGGCATTTCAAATGCATTTGATATAAATAATTTTGGACATATTCTTCTACAATGATAGGTTTCCTTGCTCACAACCAATATATGAAGATATTAGACAATGCTTCTAAGGTCTAACATCACATGAAACATATTAAGAGATTTTTTTTCAACTTTCCTTTAAAAAGAAAAAAATAATCCAAAACCCCAAAAAATTCCTTTTTAATGTTAAAAGGCCAAACATGTTGATTCGATGGCAACATTTGCATCTTCTTCCATAAGGCTATCAAAGGGTGTTACAATTTCTGTTTCATTTCTAAATTTTAAACTAATAGATATTACAAAATTGAATGCATCACCTAGTAACCAATGACCCCTAGACTAATTCAAAACATAACATATACAATAGGGCCAAAACATTCAACAAAACTTTGAGAAGTGTGCCAGGGTGAAAGCATGAATAAAAGGACAATTTGGACTATCACACTTGTAATTTTTTTTGATTACATATAAACATAGAATTTAAATCTAGATTCAAAATTAATATTGTCAGTTTTTAAATTATTCACGTTGTCATAATCTTTTAATCGAAATCATCGTAAATTTTTTGGATGAATTCTAAAAAGACTATCAACTTGTAATGGACTTTTGAAATGATAACACTACGTTTGTTGCACAAAAAAGAAAAAAAAAAATGTGGACTAAAACAAAATGTCAAAGTAGTGTCAAAAAAATTTATAAAAAAAAAAATCATCAAATGAATAATTTTTTACTAAAGTGCATTGAAAATTTCCATATATATATATATATAATTTTGAAAAGTTTTAAATGACATGATTGTTTTAAATTTTATCCTTGAGAGTTCGTTTCACATTGAAAAATTTAATCTTTTGCATGGATTTTTTTATCAATCACATGTTTAAGGATATTAATAGGTTGGCTTAATAATATTTATGATTAAAAACATAACGGATAATTATAGGATTTATAGTTTGATAATTGTTAAAATTGCAAAAATAATCGCTAGTGTTAGATTAAATGGACTTTCAAATGCCACTTTTGAGCCACCTAACCATGTTTTTACCCACCATGTCAATGGAAGGGGCAAGTTTGTAGTCATCATTATAGTACTTTAGATGTTATAACAAAGTATAATAACTTCCTTGAATTGCAAAGCTTCTTAAAAAGGACAATTTTACTAACAAATTTGCAAAAGAAAAAAAACTGTTAGATTCTACTTTGTCCAAAATTTTCAACATAAATGAAATTTTTAAAAAATTCTTGAAATGAAATAAAAATATACCTCATTTTCACTAGGGTATTAAATTTCCTTTGGGCCAAACCAAAATTGAGACATGCTTTATTCCATTCATGTTCCCTTTTCCTGTTTTTTAGGCCAAATGATACACGTTTGCAATTTTTTTGGTGCAACTTTGATGGACACATATTTCAATCCTTTGTAGACCTTATCATTCATAGTAGCATATTGACATGCTTTAGAAAATACATGAACAAAATAGTTTCCTTGAAAATTCTCCTTCAAACCTAAGACGTCACAATTCATAACAAATTTTAGAGCAATTATCATATTATTTAGGTTGAATCCCTCATCTTTCACATAGGCAACAATTTTTTTCTTAAACCATAATTGTCCAACAACTCGATCAAATTTGCTACCAAAGTTTGATCAATAATATCTGTAATTTCAAAAAACTTGAGGGTAATATGTTTTGGCTACCAATCAACCCCCAACAAATTAATCACCAATGCAAAGATGTCATGAGCAACTTTGGACATCCATAAATCAAAGCTTGCAATTGCAAAATAACAATTTGCTAAAGGTGGCAAAACATAAATTTTTTGTCTAAACCATGCAATATTTCTTGTGAAAAGAATTTATTGGAAGAAAAAATAACCCTTGAAGATAAAGGCAAGTTGAAATGTTTTAACTAAACACTTTCAACAAACTACAAAGGTATATATTTTTGACAATCAAAAGCCCTAAGTCCACAAAAAATTGTAATTATTGCATATCATCTTTCTTGAAAGGTTCCTTTGTAACAAAGAAATTAGAAATATTACTTCCATATATATTATGCCTTTTCTTAGTTGGATGTCTTTCCTCTTCCCCTTTCACTAGATCGTTCACCTCCTTTTATTAAAAAAAAAAGCAATCATGGAATGGTATGCATACACATGTTTTTATAATGCAATTATTCCACTACACTTTTATATAAAATTGAATGTTTCCTTGCTTGTGTTTTCAGTTTGAAATTAAAATGAATTGTTATAACACAAAATACAATGCATGATCTAAAGGACTTTAGGAGAAACATCCTTGTTATCATTAATAAAATAAAATGCCCAATACAATGCATTTCTATTGTAAGGTTTCCAAAAAATATTTTTGAACATGCAACTTTTGTAGATTTTTTTCATTATATAATTGCTTAATTCTATTTGAAAACTTGCATTTTATTCACTATATTGCAAAGGTTCATCTTCCATCCTCACTTCATTCATGAAAATATCATGTGATTATTCATTGATTCTATTTCATTTTCAAAGAATTGTTCCATATGCTATTTTCACAAGAAAAATTGCTTGAAGAGTATAGGGAAAAATTAGTCTTACGATTTAGATAAATATTGCAATAACTAATAACATGGATTTCAAAGTAAATTAATCTACCCAAAAAAACATTTATCAAAATTTATTCACATTTCTCTCTTGTCACCATCGAGAAAAATAATAATACTAATTTTGATGTGTTATGTTTAGTATACGGGTATGAAAAAGTGCAAGATGAGTGAATGTGCATAATTCCTACATAACAAGAAAACAAACATAGAATTAGAAGAAAAATAAAATAGTAAAAAAAAAAAACAAAACAGTATAACGGAAAAATATCAAAGTAGAAAACAAAATGAAAGAAAATCAAAATGGAAAATAAAATAAAATATCCGAAAACAGATTTTTTTAAATGACAAAAAAATAGAAATAAAATGCGTGAAATAATTTTTATACAAAAACTGAAACATAAATTGTAAATGACAAACTAAATTGAAAAAAAAATCCGAAAACAATGCAACAACGGGCATGCGCAAAACACGACCAAGATGAACAACACCTAGCATGCATGAAATGTGAAGAATATGAACACTTGGCATGCACGAAATGTGAACAAGAATAATAGCAATACCGACAATGTGTGAACCGTGAATAACAACAACAACAACAACAACAAGTGTGTGAAGTGCAAGTATCAAAAGCACCGTTGCCAATGCACAGAGCATGAACAAGAGCAAAAGGAAACAAGTGATGGAAAAAAATTCACACAACACAAAACACATAACACCAACAAAAGTGTGAAGAAAAAAGAAAGGGGAATCATTTATGACATTTCCAACGCTAGCCTTATTTATTAACTTAACTTAACCTTTAATCTAAATTTAACTATAACGAATGGCCCCAATCTAATCTTGACCTATTGGGAATTGAATCTAGGTTTTTATCATATAACCCATTTGGTTTTCAAATTTAAAAAATAAAAAATAAAAT
>Ga0209611_10001400_pt1 | contig 40850 bp, 20 predicted proteins | sample S1TSphgellanicum_3_FD_187693 | JGI IMG/M metagenome (GOLD analysis project Ga0209611, IMG submission 187693) | Host-associated microbial communities from peat moss isolated from Minnesota, USA - S1T2_Fc - Sphagnum magellanicum MG (SPAdes) (version 2) | ecosystem: Host-associated > Plants > Peat... | reverse complement strand
GGTTTTTTTTTTTTTTAAATCTTAGTTTTGGGTATTTGTAGGTAGGTAGATTTGGATTCAATTTTTTTTAAAACCTGTAACTGGGGGAGGGGAGGGAGGGTGGCGAGGGAGTCTTGAAATGTGAAGAAAAAACCAGGTTCAGAAATGGACCAGAGTTTTGTCAAAACTTGATTAGTATTCATTTTCATGTAGTTTCCATTAACCCCCCCCCCCTTACTTTGCAATATTTTGACAAATTGTTGTTTAACATAATGGATGATCATGCATGTTTTGGGATGAATTTCATCCATGTGGGTCAATTACATGATGGATTATTGCCAATCAAAAGGGACTACTAGTAAAGACTCTCATTTTCGAGAGTTTTCCACATTTTTTTATAAACTCTAGAAAGGTAGACCAAAAATTTCCCCCACACCAACAATCGTTCATTGTTTGCTTTGCAACCCTCATTCCATTGCAACTAAACCTCCATAATAATGCCAATCACTAGTGACAATTTATTAGGCTACTATTTATAGACTTAAAGAGTCCTTTAAAATTTTATCACCTTCAGAGGTGGGTTATATTTTTGGGCAAAACTACCTAGGTACAAGTAAGGGTTAAATAAAAATTAATTTGACCTAAAAAACTGGTGAAAATTCCTAATAATACATATTCTTTTTCAATTTTTTTCCAATTTTTTTTTCAATTTTTTTTTCCCCCTCCCTTATTATGAAATAGATTTGGAAAGTAGGTATTCCGTATAATGTGTCGACAAATTTGTGAAAAAGAAAAATTATGCTTTTACAAGACATCATGCCGGAATGAATAGCGAGACCCACTGACTCACCCACCCGTCTGAATGAATTCAACGGCCATCCTGGTGCAAATGAGTCCTGGAGAATGAGAAACGGGTGAAAAGTATAACCGAAGAAGTATGTCTGTTGTTGTTGTAATCTGTACCCAAGACAAGATGTCCTGTAATTTTAAATCACCTTTGTAAACAAAACCCTCCTTTAATGACCTCCTGCAAACAAAACCAAAGAGGTCAAAATTGCACCACCCAAAACTTATATTTTATATATTTATATATATGTATATATAATTATAATATTTAATTTTATATAATTTAAAAATTCAATAGCTCTGTGTTTCCTTTTTCTGACAACATTATATAAGATGGCATGTACCTCTAACAGACTTTTCTATCAAATTCAAACTCCCCGAAGTTCACATTACTACTTTTGGTTTTTTTAAATTTTTCTTGCACTTCTTATCCTTAATCATAATTCATCCTTGATCCTATATATAGCCATCAACATATTGCATTTCTTGTTTAACAAAAGTAATTTTTATTTTTAAAAAAAATTTAAATTTTGGTAACATGAGAAATTCAATCTGTATTTTACAGATTGTGAATGCAAAACACTTCTGAATTATATATCCTTTTTTTTTTCCAAAGTTGATTCCAAATCCAATCTAGGGTGGCATCCAGTGTTGGGTGGTTCTTTGATTTTGCAATAACCTCCAAACAGTTTTGAGTTTGTTGAAAATCTTCAAAATACTGAACCCCCTGATTTCATATTCAGAAGAAAATAATCGCCAGTTCCTTGCTTAAACCCTAAAAAACCCTAAAACTGCGATTTCAGAGTCAAAAATCAGTTTTTTTATTTTTCTGGAGAACCATGGGTCAGGGTTCCATATATACCCACCCATTACCCATAAACCCTAAACCTTCTTTCTTTCAAAAGGAGAGAACTGCCCAACACTGGTTTCAATAGAGTAAAATTACAATCAGGCATATTAAGTGTTGAAGAAGCTCAAAATCTCCATTTCCCAATGCCCATACTTTACCCTAGGGTCAGTTTCGTTCATTAAATAATCTTTAAAATTAGTGAAATGAATTTTCATGAAAATATGAAGCTGAGGTGTTGGAAACCATCATAATTATTATTGCAGGTGTGTAATCTGAATAAGTTCATTCATTATATGACAATATCATAGTAGATCATGCAATGTGGAATCCATCTTAGGGCGACTTTAGACAAGGGTCCAAGGTCTAGGAACCAATGAATTCAAGCAATCTTATTAGTTGCTTTAAATTGGTCCCAAGGCCTTTAAACCAGGGTTCAAAACCGAAAAGTGGCAAATTGAGGCTAAACCTACATGGCACCTGTTTTGTTTTGGAGGGAAAATCAATTGGTCCGGACCAAAAAACAGTGCTCAAAGAAGAGCTCCTCATTTGGAGAACCAAGAATCAGGCTAGGGACCAAGGTACAGTCCAATTGAATTTGCTTCAAATCAGTCCAAATCGCTTCCTAGGAAATTGGACCCTCTTCTAAATTGGGCCTAAGTATTAAAGAAGGTTGATTGTTTGCTGGCCTTGGCTATCAAGGCAAGGATATTGTGTTTAGATTCATTATAGAATATAGTAGCTTAAGGGATTTTGGACCCTAGGTAATAATAGGTCTATTTTCACATGAGGGTTTTTGAAAGATGATATTTTGGCTTGTGTTGAAACTTGAGATTAAGTTATAGAGTTATAATATCTCTAAGGATTTTGGTTTTTTTAGAGGATTTGTTTGAAGATCATATTTTTTGCATGGTGAAATATTTGAGTTTTTCCATAATTCTTAGTTTGCCTTATGATACTTTTCAATGTAAATGGCAAGGTCACACTGAGACACACCCCCTTGTTTTTTTGTTTTGTCACATTGAGATCTCCAAAAGTACTATCACTGGCGGTTTGTTGAGATCCTTAACTATGGTTGTCAGAAAACAATGATATATAACCATGGTTCGTTCTCCATTTATTTGAAAAATGGCAAATAACCGCCAAAGAACCAGCAGCTCTCTTCTCGTTCTTCATGAAACCCAACAGTTCCTTGAGGTTTCTTGAACTAATCGGAAACTATGGTTCTTTCATGTGAATTTTTTTTCAAATACCCTGAACCGGCTGTTCTTAATAAAATCAATAGAACTGCCCAAAACCGATATAAGCCCAGGGCAGCCTCCTGACATCGATGACCTGCTGTTTTCTGTTCAATTGCAATGGGTGTTTTTAGGGCAAAATGCATTTTCTTCTTCAACACCGGAATGGAACAAACTTATAGCTTTCCAAATGGGTTGAAATGGGCTATCTGGTGAAAAAACTGTGTTTCTTTTAGGTTTTCATGTACCTAGTCAAAAAAAAATTCCAGATTATATATTAAGTTCCATAAGGGTAGCCAAAAATGTATATATTATGAATTTTTATTTCACTTTCATATTTTTAATAGCCAGATTTGGCTAAATTGTCTCATGGTTGATTATCACTTCATTGTTCGTGGTCACAAAATTGAAAAAAAACTGGGGAACACACCCCCCCCAAATCCCCAAAAACCTTGATCATGAGGCCAGAAAATGAAGGACATAGTTGATTACAAGAATCATTAAAATATTCAACACTACATGTGCAATCAACAAACAAACAAACAAACAAACAAATAAACCATACTAGTTGATTAGTTGATGAAAGCTTTTATTCCATCACCTGAAATCAACAACAAATAACAAGACCCAATAGAGAGAGTCTCCCTATTTTACATGTGTAATCATTAAAAGACAATAATAAATTGGTTTTATTGATGAAATCTTTATCCCATCACCTGAAATCAACAACAAATAACCAAATTTCCCATTATAATTTCCTAATACACACACACACACACACACATATATATTTAGTACATACATGTACAATCAATAGAATCTTGATAGCAATTGATTTGTTGATGGGAAGAAACATGCCATCTCTTGAAATTAACAAATAACGAGAATTCTAAATTTTTCTATTATTTGTGCAATTAATAAAAGATAGTAATTGATTTGTTGATGAAGCACATTCCATGCACCAGCAAATTAACAAGAGAATATTATAATTTCCATATATTATGTGCAATCAATAAAATCTTGATAGTAATTGATTTGTTGATGGAAAAACATTCTATCACCTGAAATCAACAAATTGACAAGAATATTACAATTTTCCTAATATTAGGTGCAATCAGTAAAAGCTAGTAATTGATTTGTTGAAGAAAAACATTCCATCACCTGAAATCAGTAAATTAACACAAGAATATTATAATTTCCTAATATATTTTCAGTGAATAAAAGCTAGTAATTGATTTGTTGACGAAAAACATTCCATCACCTGAAATCAGCAAATGGACAAAAATATTATAATTTTTTCCTAATATATTTTCAATGAATAAAAGCTAGTAATTGATTTGTTTGATGAAAAACATTCCATGACCTGAATTCAGGAAATTGACAAGAATATTTTATTTCCTAAGTTTTTTCAATGAATAAAAGCTAGTAATAGATTTGTTGATGAAAAACATTCCATCACTTGAAATATCAGCAAATTAAATGGACAAGAATATTATAATTTCCTAATATCATATTATGTGCCATCAGTAAGAGAGAGTAATTGATTTGTTGATGGAAAAGCATTCCATTGCCTGAAATCGTAAATTGATAAGAATATTATAATTTTTTTCCTAATATATGTGCAATGAATAAAAGATATTAGTAATTGATCTGTTGATGAAAATAAACATTCCATCACCTCAACAAATCACAAGAATCAACTATAATTTTGCCAATAAATTTACAATTAATAACAAGGGGTGTGTCACACTATAACCTTGCCATTTACATGAAAACATATCTTAAGGCAAAAGAAGAATTATGGAAACTCAAATATTTCACCATGCAAAAATTTATAATCTTCAAAAAACCTTCCAAAAAACAACCAAAATCCCTCAAGATATGAGAACTCTATAACTAATCTCAAGTTTCCAACACATGCCAAAATATCAGTTTTTCAAAAAATCCTCATATAGAAATAGACTTATTACCTAGGGGCCAAAATCCCTTAAGCTACTATACTCTATAATGAATCTAAACTCGACATCCTTGCCTTGGTAGGCAAGGCCAACAAAAAGGATATTAGTTAATTAAATATTAGTTGATGAAAAACATTCCATCAACTGAAACCAGCACATAATTTTTTTATCAGATGCTGGAGGATGTTGCCAAAATAGTTTTCATGTAATGGCCATCAGGATATGCCTAAAATGCCAATTACATCACATAATGGTCATTAGGATCTGCCCCAAATGCCAATTACGTCACATAATGCCCATCAGGATCTGCCCCAAATGCCAATTACATCACATAAGGCCCATCAGGATCTGCCCCAAATGCCAATTACATCACATAATGCCCATTAGTCCAACCCAGCTTGGTGCCACCTATCATCCATCACACGACATTATGGCCATTGCTTCTAAACCCAGCAAGTTGCCACTCATCATTCGGTCGGGTCCTTGCACTGGCTATTGATCACCTAATTGGCCTTGCCTACAATGGCAAGGATATTGTGTTTAGATTCATTATAGAGTATAGTAGCTTAAAAGGATTTTGGCCCCTAGGTAATTTTCATATGAGGATTTTTGAAAGATGATATTTTGGCTTGTGTTGAAACTTGAGATTAGTTATTATAGAGTTATAATATATCTTGAAAGATTTTGGTTTCTTTTAGAGGATTTTTAGAAGGTTATATTTTTGCATGGTGAAGTATTATTTGAGTTTCCATAATTCTTCTTTTGCCTTCAGATACTTTCTAATGTAAATGGCATGGCCACAGTGTGACACCCCTTGTTACAAAAAATCAATTTTGATTTTGGTCTGCAAGTTAAGGACCTGCCCAGAGGACATTATGCCTCCCAATGCATACGAAAGTTCTGCCCAGGGAGGTACTTGCAGAATACAAAGGAAAATAAATTAGGTCAGGGCTAGGGTTAAGGGTAAACTCATAACTCCTTCTCTTCTCTTGAACTCCTTAAACCCTAAACCCTAGTTATGAGTTTACCCTTGAAACCCTAAGCCCTTTAAATTTGGGCTGTTCTTGTCTTTAAAATTTTGAGCAATTGCAGGCTCCCCATGAAGTCAGAGCCACTAATAATGTGAAACACCACCTCTTTTGAATGAAGGCAATGGGTTTGTCTCCGTATATGGGGCATGTTGGAGTTGATTTGATTAGCATGGGAATTGGGATGCATTTACATGCATCATCAAGTAGGCAAGTGGCAACTAGAGGAGGTCACCTTGCAATCCTTTAAAAGGAAACATGCAATTTATGACCCATGTATGCATTACTACTCATGTCCCACACTCTTCTAATGTTTCCATGCTTCCAAAAATTAGGTCAACAATTTGTAATGATGTGCTATACAATAGATAATATCCCCCCCTTTGTGAACATGATGACCCACCCCGAGTTGATGCTTGATCCATGGTGGGGGTGTCATGTGGGAAAATACCAACAACATGTGGAGAGTTGAAAATGAAGGGCATTTAAAAGATATCCCTAGTCCAATGGAAATGTCATAACATTGTGGCCAAGTTGGAATTGAAGGGCAATTATATATCCTCTTTTCCAATGTAAATTATGTCATAACATTTGGAAACTTGAAGAGAATTTAGAGCAATTAAAATATCTCTAGTGCAATGTAAATGTTGTAACATGTGGAAAGTTGAAAATGATGGGTTTTTGAATGGAATGTGTTTAGGGTGATGAAAGAAAATAAAGGAAAATAAATGTTGTATAGATAGCAACTCTTGGCTTGGGAGACTATGTAGTGTACAATGTGTTCCAATGAAATTACTGAGTTCTCATTTATGTTCCCAATGGGTCCCCAATATGTTCCCCAACATGTTTGCAATAGCACCTCACTTCATTTCATATCCTTTGCCCTAAGTCCTACTCTTGTATATAGGTTATATAGAACCAGCCCAAAGGAGGAAATTACAATATATATATATATATATATATATGTATCTTGGGACTATCCAAAGCTTGATTTTATTTTTATTTTTGTGATGCGCCAATTAAAGATGCCCAACATAAATCAAAAGGAATTGAACCTTGGGAGTCCCAACAACTAATTAATATTAGTTTACAAAATATACTACAATAAGTCATATTATAACCTTGTCTATTGGTGTAGACAATGGACACAATGTCATCAAATAATTTTCCCAATGCTTTCATAAGTGTGTAATTGCATCTTTATTTTGAACAATGTACACTTGGAAAGATCCCAATCACCCTTCCTTACTTACTAAAACATCTACATTCATCTTTTAATAGGATGGGTACCTACCAACTTACCTACCTACTTATTTATCTACCTTGTGAACCTATTTTTGATGGGATAGGTTCAAATAGGACATGCATGTACCTACTTACCTACCTATTTATTTATCTACCTTGTGAATCTATTTTTTATAAGATAGATTCTAATAGGATGGACACCTACCTACTTATTTATCTATTTAACTTGAGAACCTATCTTTTATAAAATATTAAATTTTAATAAGACGAACATCTACCTACTTACCTACCTATTTATCTATCTACCTTGAGAACCTATCCTTTATAAAATAGGTTCGATGAAACTGAACAAAAGCTTAATTGCCCTTCATCCACAAACAAGTTTCATTACGGGCTTCCACTGGATGGAGCACTGGATGCTGTTTGTTCATCTTCATGACCAAATAATACAGGAGTATTACTTGTAGTCATTGGGTGAACCAGCACCCACACTGGTACCATGGTAAAAATCCTGACTTTTTTTTAAGGTCCCTTCTAACCATGGTAAATATCTCATCCTAAAGACTCAATCAAGGTCTGCAAGTTCAAATTATTTAACATTTCCTGGGTTGAATATGGCCACTAAAAGGCCTAACCCAAGAAGGTGAAGGTAACATTTAAAATTGTGAATTCAAAAATTACCCTCCACATTGAAAGACCGATCACAAAGGTGCCTTCATTCTGAACTTAGCCTACATTAGCAACTTCTGTACATGTGTGCTGAATAATTAATTAATTTTGAAATTTCCAATTTGAAAAACAGAATATTTCAAAAGATTCTTCATTTTCCTTTTCAAAAACAAATTCTTTGAAAAACAAAGATAATTTTTTGAAATTTTCAGCATTTCTAAAAATAATTTAATTTTGTGCCAAAGCAGCCAAGGTATTTACGATAATTTGAAGACTCTCGAGAAGTTTGTCCTTCATGAAAATGCAACAAAGGCAGGAGAGTCAACAACCCTGTTGATTAGGGTTTGAGGCACTATCTTGCAAGATATCAAAACCAAAAAAAAACAAACAAACAAACAAACAAAAGAAGCATGACCTTCTTTAAGGAGGTATATTATCCCTAGATGCAAGTAATGAGCCAAAAATGACCTTCTTTTAGGAATTTAAAATGAATGTGAATTACAGGAATTTAAACATTTTTCATTTTTTTATTTTTTTTTTTGTGGGGAGGGGGAATGTGTAGGACTTTCTAAGAGCTTTCAAATGGTCTATTGGCTAGGAATTTTCACATTGATTTGAGGGAAATTTTGATCAAATGAGTGTATGCATTGGGACCCTAGTTGGTTAATTGGAGGGATGAATTGTGGGGGAAAATTCATTTACTAAGGAGATGCATACAATTTGAGAGGGAGGAGATGCCAACAAATGGTGTCTTATCTCTTCTCAAAGACATCATGCATGAACCAAATGCTATGAAATTGTGTGTCTAGAAATAATTGAGTGCTAAGTTGTCTAAGATCTCTATCATCATGCTATAATGCACAACATGTAGCCATACCTATTTGTATAGTGCTAATCCATGTAGAGCTAAGAACAAACATGTGCTCTAAAATAATGGTAATCAGATCTAAGAATACACCTTTTAGATCCCATAAAGAAAACCAATGTGCTACAAAGAATATCAATTGGATGCCCATCAAAAGTAAATGAACTACAATCAACAATACTACCATCTAAGGCTTAATTATGTCTCCAATAAATAAACCATTTTCCCACTCCCTTGGATCTCATTATAGGTTTTATTTCACAAACCTTTTTTTTAAATAACCAAAAATTTGCTTCTCTTGTCAACATTTCCTCACCTCTCAAGGTAACAAAGAAATTGGACTTCTTAGCTTGGAATAGAGCTCTTACATGCTTCAAACCAATAGATGCAAATCTTGTCGGAGGACCCCTTGTTGAAGAGAATTTTAAAAATTGAACATCTTTTCAATTTTTCCATTTTTCATTAAGCCCTCTTGATCATCTAGAATTGTTGCATCACTAACCCATTTTCCAAAATACCAAGGTTTAAAGCTATATTCAAAATTTGATCACTATTTGTTCAATCTCTATGTATATTTCCATTTTTGCTTCTTTATATCCCACCAATGGCTTACTCTGGAACAACTAGCCATTACCAACTACCTAATCCTAATGGTATCACTTAACCCAATAAGATCTAAGATATTTAAAACCATGGGTTCCCAAACAAAGGTTGCTTTAAAAACTTTCTCTAGACCAGCTGAAAGATTTGCTTAGCTAAACTCCACCTGACCTTGCTCCAAGCATTCAAAATATTGTTCTAGAATTCAAATCAATGTTGATTGATTAGTGAAAAAATACATGGATATGAATAAAGTTACTAATAACCTACATACTCGATATTGAGTTTTTTGAAAACCAATTAAAGAATCGTACTTACTTGATAGGTAACATCCAAAAAACCCACAAGAGCTCTATGTGTTGTGTGTTGAATTGTCAAAATTTAATAACCTACCTTGATGTTTGAAATTTTCATCCAAATGGGTTATCAATTTTTAAATTGTAAAAACTCTAACCACTTCTCTAATCCATATGTAGAATACATGGGCATATTACATGCATTACATGGTTGTGAAATGTTGAAAAGTTGTTATGGTTGTTTCCACTCATTACAATCAATTTGGGCAAATCCCTTGGTTTTTCATTATTAAGGGTAAACAATAATCCTATTATAATTATTGTAGTAATAGGTAATTAAGAAAGTGCCTAGGTAAGGTAAAGTTGATTTTGTTTACCTACCTTTTCTTTTATTTAAAAAGAATTGCTATAGTAGCTGAAAAATAATGTAAGGGAGAGGGGAAATGAGAAGATATAGGATTTAACCTTTAAATAGTCACCACTTATGTGGATAGTATTTGGCTACTCAAAGGAGGGAAGTGATCTAGAGAAAGAGTTGTTGTGGGTGCTTGTGTGTGAAAAAGAGATGTGTGTGAGCTCTTAGAATAGCAAAATTAAAAATTAAAAAGTGTTGCGTGGATTTAAACCCTAGTAGTAATACCTATTGGTAATTGTTTTGTGTAATTGAATTTAAATTATGAAGTATTGCAAAATTATGTACCTAATTTTCTTTTTCTTTTTTCTTTTTTCCTTTCTTTCTTACTATTGCAATAGCATATCATTTAGGGCAAATTCTTCTTGTTATTTTCTTTTGATTCCCTTGTGATTTTACTACTACAAAAGTCGATCTTGATGTAGATTGTAGTTTTAACCTTAATCAAAACAACATTCTTTGGCCTAGCCCATACCAACTATCACAACCCTTTTAACCATTAAGGTTGAAACAATTATCTCTAATGGGATGGTTGGGCCCCATACAAGATTGACAATCGCCACACCTATCCAAAACCAAAGGTGGTTAAACACTAGGGTGATCGTGTCCCTTGGGCAATTGATGAAGTTGGCACCCAACTTGAGTGACTATCTAACATGTCATGTTCTTATGCCCCAAGATAAAGAAACCAAGGGTTTAGAATGTGAGTTGGAGAAAAAATGACTCTTTTCCATGCAACTACAATTGATGCTCAAATGCCTATGATCACAATAGAACTAGTAAGGTATAATGTCACTAACACATTGATAGATGGGGGGTAAAGGGTAAACATTATCATGAATTCCCCCTAAATAAAATTGGGTGCACAAGGGATGTAAGCTTCCCCCTTTCAAATGAAGATGGCTGAGTAGTGGTGAATGTAACCTAAGGGGATCCTCAAGGACTTACCCATTCAAATTTCAAGCCTTGAGTTTCCTATCACAACAACAATTCTTAAAATGGAGGGGGTCAATGATGAGTACTCCATCTTGTTGGGTAGACCTTGTCTATGGCAACCAAAGATTCACCATGATTGAAGCACAAATTTACTCTACTTATACATGATTACAAATATTTTAATTAGTTATTTCTACCCATACCATTTATTCAGCCCAACCTTTGGCATTTCAAATGTATGATTGAATTGCAAGTATAGTTGATGCCATTAAAGACCAAGTGATTAATAGCTACCTCAAGTTGGAACTAATTGGATGCATTCACAATTAGGCTACACAAAAAAATTGTCCACCTTCAAAATCGCATTGAATCTCAACTTAAATTCAAAACCAATGTACTTCAATTTTTCTTACAACATTGTATTTTGAATTTGAATGGTTATTTGTAAATGAAATTGAAGCAATGTATACATTGTATTACTAATGTCATTGTTTTGGACATGTCTAGATCTTCCATAATAACTTCAATATCTTCTAGCTTGAATTATGAAAATTTGTGTCTACTAAAACCATGCTACCATGCAACTATATATCCATTGCAACTAATGTACAACTAATGTTTCAACTACCTAACAAATATTAAATGTTCTTGGGCATAAGAATATTGTGTTGTTAGGTTGCTAAATTTTATACAACTAAATTTATTATTGATTATAGATTTTGATTGTGCTTAACACATTTAAGTTCAATAGACTTTCACATTAAGACATTAACAAAGGTGAAGGTAAGTTTACACACTTGCATGTGAAAAACTTCAAGACCAATATACTCCAATTTTGCTTTTGACATTTTATTTTGAATTTAAATGGTTGTTTGTAAATGTAAAGCTTATAATTTAATCGTATTGTTATGACATGTTATTTATAGTGCATTTCCATGATAAGTTAATGATGACACTATGTATGTTATTTACTATAAGTACATATATGTTTTAGTTGCATTATAATTGCAAAAGACTACTACTTAAATTTAAAATATGTTTGTTAAATTATTTTTCACATTAAATAAGGTTATTCTTACATTGATATGTAAGCATCATTTCATACTTTGCAACTATTAAAACATAATTCAACTTTTGAATAGAAACAAGGTGGACCTTTTAGCATTATGCAACAATAGACATTAGATAGGAAATTTGATAGCAATAGTTTTAGTGAGTTTTAGCTTAACATTATGGTTTTAAATAAAGTACCATTGCAAGGGATCATGGATAACCAAAAAATTTCATATGAGTTCCATTTTTCAACATTGAATATTCATCCATACAATTGTATTATTAGAAAAAATTGTTTGTCATTATTTATGCAATGGAATATCTAATGTGTTTCATGATGGAAAATTATCATGGCAAATTCTAGTAGGCACAAAATAATACTATTCATAAATGGACATTAGTTGGAAAATTTTTATTCTGTCAACCAATTGCTAAGTTGTAATTTTAAACTACATTAATTGAATTTAAGTTATAACATCATACCATTGGCAAAATGCAATAGTTTCAAGATAATACAATTTGGTAATGCATTAGTTGTAACAAACATGAATAGACTTCATTCATTGATGGATGAATGAAAATTTGTGCAATATTACATTCGTCCATAACATTTGCATGAGAATCTAACATGGACAACTATTGATAAAGTAGTTGAAGTAGCAAAACACACAAGCAAACTTCATACATCAATGGATGAATGGAAAGTCAAGTTAGCATTGCATTCATCCATCGACATTTGTGTAAGAAATTGATGTGGATAGCAATTGCATTTGAATTGCATGTATATTTAACAATATATGGTACCATATATGATATTGGGCTATCGAATGCAACTACTACAACTTGTTTGATAGATTTATGCCATAAAAATACCATGTGTTGTAAATATCCATTGCAATTCAAAAAATCCAATGCAAGCCTAGTTGCACAACCTATCATTTTTTCATAGTGCAACTTTAGTTTTCAGTTTTTTACATCAATGATGATAAGGGATATGTTCTAAGTTTTATAAAGCCAAATTGGGCATTGAATTGTTTTCAAATTTTGGAAATTTTCACTAAAATTAAAATAGTAATCAATGTTTTTTAAAGGTTAAAATGCCAAATTGGCTCCCAAAACTTCAATAATCGAGGTAAAATTTGGCAACCCATTTTTTCTAATTTTTAAAAAAATGCATGGCAACATCTATCACTAGTGAAAACAATCCTAAAACTAGTTATTGGCAAAGTAAGCTTAACTATCTATAAATATTGAAGCAACAAGGGAAATAATAGGCTATCGATTGAAGGTAACCTACTACCTTAGGGTTCAAGTATGATAAATTAAACTGCTTGTGTTACTTATAACATAAATGGAAAGTAACCATGAAATAGGTTTTCATATATTGAACTTAAAAATATTATTTATGACAATGTTTAATATGAACATGTTATTTGATTTTGTTATAATTATATTTAACAACCACAAGTTGAAAATAAATATAAGTAAAATTCATTAAAATACATGCAAATGTCATAATTTACAAAGTAAATGAAATGTTAAATTTTCTTTTTTTCAAGTTAAGTTGCAAAAAAATGTACTTGTAAAGTTTCTTTTTTTCCTATTATTATCAAAATGCATCAAAATTCTAATGTAAAACTATGAAAGAACATAGTATGCACTAATTAGATTCAAGCATATTTGTTACTTATTTTTATGACATTAAAATCAGTGGGGGCATAGACATTTTCATAATGACATTTTAAAATGATTTGAATATATTTTCTTATGTTTATGTTGAAACCTACCATATTTCAAAGCTACATTTTAGACAATATGTATTTTTGGTATAATTTAACATTTTTTCATCCCTTGGCACCTTTTTTTTATTTTTAATTTTTTATTAAATTTAAATTAAAAATTAATGAATGAAAATATTGAATCTTCAAGAATGTTCTATTTGTTGAAATGAAAATTTCAAAATTAGTTAATTAATTGACAAACTTGTGTCAAAGCTACCAAGGTACTATGGTATAAGGAAAATAATTAAATAATATATGGAGTTGTTTTTTTAGCCTTCCATCAAATCACATGGAAAAATTTAAGCAATTTAATTTGGTTTTCTCTAATGATTCCTTTTAACAAAATAGAAGGGCCAATTTTTTAAAGGCTACCCCATTATCACACATAATGGTACCCTTCATACCTAGTCTATAACCATATTTGGTGAAATATTTTATTGGATGATCACAACTTTGGCTACATCAAAAAATTGAAAAGAAAAAAAACAATAGTTTGATGTGTTTTCAATTCATTACATTTTGATATTCCAACTAAAACTAATTTCAAATGCATCTAAACTACAAAATGCAAGTTAGTACAAAGTCGTAGTTGAGATGCCCAAGGATTCCATGGTTTAAATTATCAAAGTCTTTTTGATACCACAAGTTTTGGAGTCAATTTTGGAGTCTCAATTGACAAATCGAATTTCTAGCATATTTTTGACATTTTGTTTTATTTTAGGGAAAATAAATGATTTCCAAATGATTTCTTCAAATCAAAATTTCACATGTGTAATCTTGCAAGCTGGGTACAAGATGGGTGTGATTTAGAATGTTTTGAATCCTTTTATTGTTACTCTCAAAGGCTACCCTTGATATTATATAGGTGCCACCAGAAATGTTGTTACGTCAAAGGATGTTTTAGACACATGTTAATGGTCTCAAGATTGAACACAACACATAGATCTAAAAAAAATCATGTAAGTTATTAACTTCATTTGCAATCATTTTAGGATACCATCAAGATCTAAAACCATCAATTATAACCTTCATCAAAATCATAGAAGATTAGTTCAAGATTTGAGCATTGGATAATGGATTGTTTAAATTAACAGAAAAAATTATTTATTAGAATGAAAGCTCTCCTTCCTACATAAAAGCATCTTTCATAGAAAAAAAGCATGCTTCTCCCCAAAGCTCAAAGTTAATACTTAGAAGCAAACCTCTCAATATCACAATTGTTCAAACCCTAATCTCTTCACATCTCTCTTAAAGAATCACTATATTGTCCATATTTCATATGTTGGTAACTTGTAAACTTATTGTATGGACTAACTACTTATCTTACAGTCCCACTTATAAAGGGCTTTTAATCAATTTCAATGCCTTCTTCCCATTCAATTTTTCAAGTTTAGCCATCCTTTGCCCTTGGTGCATGAACTATTATCAATAGGGTTTCATCATGGAGACCAAGGTGCATAATCTAATTTACAATTGGAGCAACTTAACAAACAAACTCAAGTGTCTTTTGAAAGGTAAAATATTATATGCATTCAAGTTGTTTGATGTTCTTTCTTTCTTTTTACATTATCATCTAGATTAATTCCAACTCTTGTTCTAAACTACACATGTTTGAGCTTTGGAAAAAAAATTGTCATGATATCAAGCACCATATTATCTATAGTATAATGAGCAACATTTACTTCTTTGTTTTCTTTCTTTATTTTTCTAATATAGTGATATTACATTTCTATTTGCTTCATCCTAGAATTTTCTTTAGGGATTTGACTTATTGTTATGATATTTTGAATATCACAATACAAAGGTATTTCACATAGCCCAAATCTCCAACTAATTTCCTTAGTCAAACAACTTCTTTTGTTGTTTGAATGATAAACACATATTCTTATGAAGGCATGGTGGACCAAGGCACAACTCCACATGAAATATTGACTTGATGTTGATTTTTTATATTATCAAAATCCCATACTCAATTAATGAACCTAAATATAAATCTCACAAGAATGTAGGCATGCTAAATGCAACAATTTGATCATTGCAATCTACTTGTAACATGATTGAAAATTGTTGTAAAGTAAGTTTTGATCTATTGAATTTACAATTATTAATTATTTCAATGATCATTATGAACATGTTATTTTATTTTATTTTAATGGTATTGAAGAACTACATGTTTAATATTTTCATTTAATTTTTTTTTATAAAATATGGGTTATTCATTTTCTGCTTCACAAGTTGTCCAAACTTTACAAAAATAGATGAAAATAGATGAAATAGTATTTTATTTTTTCTTCAAGTTAATGGAGCCTTAAAATGTAGTTATATATGTTTTTAACTTTTGCATACTATAATCATAATAGAAATTCCATAAAGTGACCCCTTTTGGGTCCTTCTGTCATCCCCCAACCTTTCTTTCAACCTTTAAACATTGTTATCCACAAAGTAATGAAATTTAATTAAATATGGGTATGAAATGTTGGAACTTAGGATTAAATGCACAATCTTTGAAAATGTTGTAATACATACAACAATAGCAATGATTACTTTAAAGCAATCAAGAAGAAAAAGCAGGGTGAAATTCAAATTTGACCAAATTTGGTGTTAATTTGATTTTTAGTCCATGCTTAGGTATTTAAAAAAAAATTATTTTTTTTCAAAAATATCACCCCCTTTATGACCAAACAAGGGCCTAAGCCTAGGGGTACTAGTGTTGTGTTTTCTTTACTTTGTGGATATATCTAATGTATGCAAAAGTAGGTTTGAACACAAATTTGATCAACCAATTTCAAATGTGCTTGTTACCTAATTTTACCATAAATTAAATTTATCATAAACTCAATGGAGGGCACAATGCTTTAATAATGTTATTTAAAGTGATTTTGCATCTACTTTCTCTTATTAATTTTGTAAAATAATATACTAGTTTTAGACTCAATTTTAGATAATTACTTTCATTGAATATGCAATGTTAGGTCAAGTACAAGTCATACCATACATTAGGCTAGCAACAACTCTTTTGGTATGGAACCTTCCTCATGTTTTCCTTTTCTTTTTTAATTTGAAAAGACATCTCTTAATTGGTGAGCTCTAAACAAGTTTGCTTCAAGTGGAGTTGCAACAACTTTTTACATCTCTAACTTAAATATTTGTGTTATAATTTCAATGTATTTTTTAGTGCATGTAAATGGTGTGGTTCAATCTATTTTTATTGATCCAAATGCCAAAGTGACCCCAAATCTATCGTGGCAAACTCCACTTGTTGCTAGCTTATCTTTGAAACATTTCAACAATCCATTAACACAATTGTTAACTAACAACACATCATCAACATATAAGGCCAATATCATTAGTTGATTATCCCATGTAAGAATGTATGTGCATTGGTGTCTACTAGATTCTTCTGAAAACCAAAAGCCATAATCAATTCTTTCATTGCATGCTCTTAGAGATTGTAAGTCCATATAGTGTGTTGTGTAACTTACAAACTTTGTGATGAATCCCTAGTTGGATAAACCCTTGTTGCATATAAATTTCATCTTATATATATATAATCATTAATAAATGTAGTTTTGATGTCCACTTGGTGGACATCAAAATCATTTTCAATAGCCAAAGCCATCAACGCTCATATATAAATGATTTTTACAATAGTCCTAGAAAATGTGTCATGATAATCAATACCACACACTTGTGAATCATGCTTTGAACCTATCAACATTCCCATCAAACTTCAATTAAGTCTTGAAGATCCAATTACAACCAATTGTAGGGGTAGGTCAATTAATGTAATCACACTTTTATTGAGACCTTTTTCATTGTTTCATTTTGCATCAATGAGTTTATCAAGAGTTGTCTTCTCCTTTTATGACCTTCATAAAACTAAAATTGGTCTTGCACTAACTTCAATATCCCTTGTTGCACCTTCAACAACATTATATGCTTCATCTTCACCAATAAGGTACTCACTTTGTTCTTGAGATTGCATCATGAACTCAATAGGTCTATTCACTTTAAATACATCATCAATAAATAAACCTTTTACCATGAAACCCAATTTCTTGTAGGAACAATACTTTATTTTATAAATTATCCTTTTTTTAGATTCATTACATTCTATAATTCACCTTTATGTAAAACTCCTAAACTTCTTTTTGGGGATCATATCCAACCTTCTAGAGAATAAAGCCTTATCCACTCCTATAAATATTTTATTTTTCATTTTTCATTTTTTTTGAACAATAGTCTTATGACTTCATCCACTAATATTTTGTTTTGCCAAGTTAATGATACTATAAACCCATCATATATGACTCTAGTAATGAACCAAACATCATTAAGCTGTTGCATGCACATTTGTCCTTAAAGTCCCTATAGCTTTCAATTGTGTCTTCAAAACATGAAGGGATTCAAGTGTTTTTTTTTTAAAAATGAGATTCACCCATATTTTGACTAGCTCAAAGACAATTGATGTGATGTTTTTGGTTTCAAATATTTTGGTTAATTTATTTCACACCTCCTTTAAGATTTTAGGACTAGAATCACAAATTGCATTTGTTTGTTTCTAAGTCTAATTATAAACCTTGCTCTAGTCATTTGATCCTTCATGTAGGTCTGCATGGTAAATTAGACCAAAAGTACGTTTGCCTAAAATCTCATTTTAAAATATGATAGTTTTCTTTAAAAACATAGGTAGATTGGAAAGTTTTTTATATTTCATTTTCAAACATCTATGCCTCCATTGGGTTTATGGTAAGTTGAATATAAAATTTGAAAAACTTTAGCATAATAAAATTAGGTAACAAGTAGGTTTGAAATTGACTGGTAAATTTGTTTTTAAAATCTACTTTTACCCTACAAGCTGGATATATTTTTATTAGAATGTGAAAAAAATGAAAAGCCACAAGTACATTTTAGGGCCCCATTAATTCATAATTTTTAAAATGTAATATTTCATCTACTTACAACCTACTTAAAGGCTATAAAGTAGAGTGCAAGCTTTTCTCGAATTCCCATGAATCCACTTAAACCTACTTTAAACATGTTATCTTTATTTAAAGTTTTAACAAGTTGAAGAAATGTTCATATGAATCCATGAACTAAATACTATTTTAAAGTTCATACATCAAAGCATAATTGATGGCTACTTTTCATTTATGTTGCAAGGAACATTTGTGTATAATTCACCATGCTTGGACGCATGTCTCATGTAACTTGATCATTGGTTCTATTAGGTCTTGCACAAATGTCCCATCAACTAATTTGACCACAATTCTTTGTTGAGGATAATCATTTCGGTTTTGAATTTTCAAGAGTGATAGTTTGATCCATCAAACTTATCTTCCACTTGAACTTATAATGTGTTATATAGTTAAGCCCTTAATTTCTTGCAAAGGAAGGTGAAGCATTGTGAAAAACTGTTCTCAAAGATTAGATGACAATGCATTTTAATTATGATTTCCATTCATTTGATGTTATTACCATTTCTTTTTTCCATTATTTCTTTAAAGATTTAATTTAACTTTGATATGATTTTTAAATTAACAAAAATAGTTTTCTTATGAAAATCAAAGTTTTCCTCCCAACCATGGATGCATCTCACATAGAAGAACATGCTTCTTCCTCAACCTTAAAGTTACATACTTCAAGATTGTATGTAATATTGTATGTCTCTTGTAAAATGGGTTTCAAGTAGCATGAAAATAAACTTTGATAGGAACCTTTTTTACTTTCAAATTGACAATTTTGGAGAAAGAATCATGAACTTCCATGTTTTATAAGTCATAGTTCTAATCTATCAAAGTTTTAATGGGCAAGTAGGTTTGAAATTGTAAAAACCAATCTAGTTCAAACTTGCTTGTTATCTACTGTTATTATATCAAATTATCTCAAACTTGGTATATAGTTCATTACAAATATTATGGATTGACATTTTTTAGTAAAAAAATATTGAGAAGGTTTCAACTTTACTTTCATCATTATTGTGAAAAACATGTGACTATTGTTTGGAAGATTATTTTTTATGTCTAATTTACTATACTTTCAGCCCCATATTTCATATGTTGATAATTTGTAAATTGATTATAGAATTTATTTTTTCCTACATGGATTAGCCATATTCTTCAAGTTTGATTGCGTTAATTATGTCATGAAACAGTTGATTTTAAATTTGGGTGATTAACACCAAACAAATTAGTAGTTCTCCAATAGGGTGCAACAAAGTTCTTTAAGTATAAACTACATTTGCAAATCTACATGGTGGTTAAACATGTATTATTCCCTAATTCATTCCCAACCTCTTTATGATTGTTCAAGAAAATAAAGAATTGCTTGAAGGATTGTTTGAAAGATATGATGTCAAACCTTGCTCATTGAAAAATTTCAAAGGATTGCTATCAAATTTTATTGGGTGAAGCAATGTTTACAATGTATTGAATCTTCATTTGTGATTGCTAAGGAAAATCAAGATTTTTTAAAATGAATACTTGAAGGTTTTGTTGTCAAAATTTGCTCAAGAAATAATTGGTTGAAGGATTGTTGTAATGTTTTCTTGGGCAAAACAATGTTTGTTAAATTTATTTTCCATTTGTGATTGTAGAGGAAAATCAATCATTGTTTAAAGGATTCTTTGAAGAATTTGTTGTCAAACCTGATTCTTACATTGTAAGAAATTGCTCAATGTTTAATGCTTCATAATGTAATTGGGTACATTCACAAAATAAGGAGTTAGGGGTGCACCCTTAGTAAGGACTTTGGTGACTACTTATTCTGAAAGATTTTTGGTATATATTAGGAACATTCCATTTGTAAGTTGCGAAAAGTCATAAAAAAAATTTTGAATTAAAATATGTTACATTATACTCTTCTGTGAATATGTGTTTTAAAAGTCTTTTCAAAATTATGTCATTTTCAAGTCCTTTAAAAGTCGTTTATGAGTTTTTTCAAGTAGAAAAAGCATTGTAAAACACTAGTTACAATGATTAGTCAATGATTTTGAGAATTCAAATTTCATTAGATTTATGTCAAATTATTGCACATGTTTCCACAATATATTAAGAACATTATCATCAAAATATATAAAAGAAACGTGCAATATTAGTATTTTTTTTAACATGAAAAAGTGAAAAACAAAGCATGGTTACATTTCCTTTGGCTTCTATCTTTGTGAATGTACCCAATCGTTTTAAGGTGAAAATCCTTTAAGGTGTACCACACAAGACAAAAAAGGCCTAGTCCTTACTATAGTCATTTTTTACCCTATATTTTGATCCCCATAAAAAATAATGAATCAAAAGTTGTCAAAAAATTTAGAAGGACTATATTTTAAACTATTACAATTATAGATTCCATCATCATCATCCATAAATGTGTCTTTACATGGTAAAAAAGGACCAAGTCAAAAAGATAGAAAAGGGTGATGTTGTGACAAGATTTTGGCACACCTTAAAAAATTTGCACCCTTTATCTTTCTAAAAAACATTCAAGCAACACAAATTTCATTGAAATGCATGTTGTTTGGGAAAAGTTCTATAGGTGAAAGGAAATAAATAGGTTAGAATTTTTTTAAAAATATCTATAGTCAAACACCATTATTTTTATTATATAGATTACCAAAAAAATTGAAATGAAAAAGATACCTCAAAATATCATGTTGAAAAACAAATCTTATACATTTATAAATTGCTTCTTAAAAATGAAAACATATATGTGTATAATGTAACCCTACATGTGACGACACAAATTTTGATCAACAAAGAACCCTATAATCGTAAACATAAAAAAAATGTTACAATCTTTTTACATGGGTTTAACAATAACTTGGACATCATAATGAAATCATTATAGCCATTTGTGTTAATGAAATGTAACATTTGTAAATGGTTGGTGACATAAGTTAACCTTCTTTATAAAGATAGGGTATTTATAATCTCCAAGAAAAATGACATGATTGAATGTTTATATCCAATATAATGAATTAATTTCTTAAATACAAAAAGATAATTTTTTTTTTCAAAATGGAAAGCACACATATATATTGTGTTAATGAAGATTAAAGATTTAAAATAACATTCACATTATGCATTCTAAAAGGTATGTGCAAGTTAGAATGGACCAACATTTTGTAACACCCCAATTTATCTATAGCCTTGTGGACTAAATGCGTTTCAAAATAAATTCTTTTTCAATTTTATGAAAATGCACTCAAGTATATAATTACCATGTACTTTACTTAGCTGAAATATTTTAATTATTAAAAAAATCGAATGGGGGACTTTTTAATGTTCATGAACTTTGTAAGTTTTTGTAACAATACATTAAAAAAAATTTGTAAATAGACTCAACATGATCATAGTTTGAAATTATGATTTCATTTATTAATCCTCAAAAGTCATTGATGTCCCAGTGAATTCAAAATAGGGGTTCAAGGAACTTTTAAAAACACCAAAATTAAAGAAAATTTACAAAGTTTTCCAAACATGAATTTTGTGAAATTTTTGTAATTTGTTTCACAAACATTGTATATTGGGATGTATTAAAGGGTCACCACTAGTTACTTTTTGGAAAAGATGAATTTTTTTACCTCAAACATTGTCATGGTCAAAATACATTACAAAAATGTATTTCTACATAAACTTTTTGTTCAACTTTTGGTCCCCTCTAGCTTGCACATACCCTAACCAACATCTTCACCTTGTGACCTAATAAGTTCTTGAATTCATTATTATAAAGAAAAAACATGATTTAACAATGAATGGAACATAATTTCATCTATTTGTTATATGGTAATGGATCCAATAAACAAACATCTTATTCATTTAATGCCACATGTCTTTTTTTATTGGATTTCTAACTTGTTACCCCTTTAATTTAAAAAAAATTAGATTTTCATTATTTGCAAATCTACCTATGAAGCAAGGTAGATTCTTTTGTTTTGTTTTGTAACTATGGGATCCACCAAAATGAAGCACTTTAAATTGTGTTCTTGGTATCTTTGGAAAGCTCTTGACGAGGAGGGGTCCATCAACTTGGTTTCATGATGTTTGTACTTGCAATGTAATAAATTCTTGAATATTGAATGATTTTCTCACTGAAATTAAATTAAATCATAACTAAACATTTCAAAATAATCAAGATGTGCCTTTGGTGTTGTTGGAAAGATTTCAAGGAAAAGATTTAATGGAATATATTTCATAAGATTTGGATTTAGGTTGGGGAATATATTGAATTTTAAATGACTATTGTCACTGAAAATTCAATTAAATCATAAAAAACTAAATTTTGGAAGGAAAAATCAATTGAAAATGTGGTCACACTTAAAAGACCTACCATTCAATTCAAGTACAAAGCATTGGGATGTGCCTTTGGTATTGTTGGAAAGATGTCAATGAACATGATTTAATGGAATTTATTTTGTAAGTTTTGGATTTAGGATGGGAAAGATATCAAATTTGAAGTTGTTTTTGTCACTGCAAATTCAAATAAATTACAAAAAACCTAGTTCTGGAAGAAAAAATCAATTGAGAATGTGGTCACACTTGCAAGGTAGGTCATATTTAACTCTTCAAAAATTGGATATAGAGTCTAGGGTTTAGGGTTGAATTAAAACCTAAATCACAAATCCCCCCCCCAAAACACAATTTTCATATATTGAGTTTCCTTTATTTTGAAATAGGTTCACACTTGGGCCAACAACACAAGCCACATTAGTCTATCTATGAAACAAGGCAGTCTGTTTTGTTTTGTCATGTTGAAATCTCCCAAACCATTGCACTTCATGCCATGCTCTTGGTATCTTCAAAAAGCTTTCAATGAGTAGGGGTGCACCAACTTGGTTTGAAATTGTTTGGATCTACAATGTGCAAACTATTGATTATTGAACCATTTTTTGAAATGAAAATTAAATAAAATGAAAAGTGATAATTGTATTGGAATTTGGAAGAATTTTTGGTGTTGTTCAAAAGCACTCAACAAGTTAGATTTAATAGAGTTTATTTCACAATTTTCAAAGTTAAGGCATGGAAGATATTATTTTATAGAGGATTTTGTTGCTGGAAATTCAAACAAAATTTTGCAAAAATAAGGTTTGGAAGGAAAAATCAGTTGAGCCCTCAACGTGTTCACACTTGGGCCAACAACACAAGCTACACTAGTTTCCTTTACCTCATAGTTTTTGAACCACTTTCAACTATCTTTTATATCTAAACAATTTATGGTTTAAAATGCATTTAAATTTCATTGAAATTGGGTCTTGATTGAGTTTCTCAAACCCAACTTATAAGCAAGCCAAGAAAACACGATTCATTTTTTTGGAAAAGAATGCTACTTCATTGTTTTGACTAAAATTCAAGTATTTTTTGATATTTTTGGTAAGGAATTTTTTTTGAATTATTGAAGCCTTGCACTTTTATCACATATGTTCTCTTTAAATTTTAATTGTTTGATTTACTCCTTTGATGCTTTTCTGTATTCACTAATTAATGTTACATCAATGCATATTGAGACCACCCACAACCATTAAGGGGGGGGGGGGGGGGGGGGTCCTAAAAACCTTTTCTCTCAATATTTAACAAATTGAGTTGAACATTATATGACCAACATCTAAACCAATATCACAGCAAGTTACAATCTATGACTTTATGTATGTCCAAAACATGCCAACATTTCATTCACTTCACCAATTTCCATGGAAACCTATGCTTGTCATGTTGTTGCATATAATTAGGGGCCAATAGAAGTTAAGGTGGACCAAAAATTGACATGAAAAAACATCCATTCAAGTTCATTTTGCAAACTTCTTTGTACTACTTGTCACAATTTTTTTGGCATGACACATTACATAGGAATAAAGTTACAGCTCTTCTCTTTTTTCCATTGTAAATATGTTGCATCTAAAGGTTATTAAGACATGTGTGTAAAATCTCCACATGAATCACCTTATTTTCAATATGCTATGAACTTTTTGAAAAAAATAAATTTTTTGACCATTAACAAAAGCCCATAACTCAATATTTTCATTTGATAGGATGCAAAACTTTTTAATGTTTTTTTCATCATTACATTTTCTAAATAAAACCAAGTCCCTAACAAGTTTAAGATCTAATCATTAAGTTACCTTGATCAAAGTCCAATAGTTTGTGTTTCTAATGTTATGCCTTTTGATTTCAACTTCAAAAGTCGATAAATAAATTGTAAGTTTTTTCATTAAGTATCACAATCAATTACCTTATGTACATATTCAGGTTTATACCTTCAAGCAAAGTCCTTCCTAACAATTTTAATATGTATAATAAAATTTGGGAAAACCCATCTCAAGGAATGGTTAAGGAACCAAAAGTGGCCATTTATCATTTTCCTAGGCCCTTTCTTTTAAATGTTTTCACAGCTATAATTTATTTTTTCCTCATGTTTATCCATTGCATGCATTAACATATGGCTTGAAGTTTAGGAATTTAAAAAAATGAAAATTATTTTAAAAATTCATTTCTAATAGAAATGACCCCTTCAGGAATTAATAGCCTTCATTTTGAAAATTCATACCTAAATTATACTAATTCAATTAATTTTTTAATAAAGAATTAAAAATAGAATGACTTCAAAATTACCTTAAGAAAAAAATTCCCAAAAAAATTCTCAAATCATGTTTTTCAAACTTGTGTTCCTAACCAAAAAGTTCAAGGAAAAAAACCAGTGTTACATTCCTAAAACTTTTTCCAACCACAATGATTAGGAACATCAAATTTGTGTATTTAAATACACAACATTCAAGTGATATTATTGAAATTTCAAAATGTATAGGAACTAATAAACATACTATATATATATATATGAAAAATTTTATTTAAATTTTACCTATAATTTTTCAAAGTTCAATGAATTTAGTCAAATCAAAGTGTGACATTCCTAATGATACCACCCAAGGATGGGTTTACCCATTTGATAATAAGACATTAAACAGCCCAAAATGGACTATGTTCCACTAAAATTAGTCCACCCTACCACGCATCAACCCTTAGGTGTTATTGGTATAGATACAAGAGTAGTATTAAACAATTCTAATCCAAATGAAAAGTCCTTTTCAAAATTAAGGAAAGATGGTACACAAAATAAAATAACATTGTTGAATGAAAGGTCAACTTCAATTCTTAAATTGGAATTAAAGGAAGAAATGAAATTATATTCAATATATTGTGAATTTTAATTTAATGTAAATAATAATATTTTCAAGTTAATTATTTTCAAGCTTTTATATTAAAGTGTGACCTAGTGTGGGGTTTAATGTTTATGTATCCCAACAAATAACATTTTTATTTCTTTTTTCTTTTCCTTAAAAGGATATGTGGAATAGGCTTCATTTATATTGGTGATCATCATATTTTGATGTTTAGTTTTCAAGGTTGATAGGTTGTTTGTCACACAACCAATAATTGATGTTGAAGTGTTTTTATATAATATTATTGGTTGCAAACACAATAAAAGGAACATAAGGTGTGTGGACTTAAAATTGTAATTTTATATCTTTGAAAATTCACAAAGGGAGTATAATAAATTGGATTTTCAATTGTTTTTCTTTTCAAAGTTCCGTTTCCAATCAAATTTCATTGTTCAAAACTTGATGCAAATTGATGACGTTTCTTGAGTCCTTTTGCATGTTCAAAACAACTGTGGACAATGGTGTTTCTTTTTAAATGTCATTTTTCCTTATCAAATGTGCACCATTCCTTCTCAAAATTGGAAATGAGTATAAAAGCAAAAGCACTTGAAATCAATAAAATCCATTTAAAAACAAATTTGAACATATTTGTTTCAAACGTGCTTTTGGCCTTGAAAATTATGAATTTTGGAAATGTGTTTTTAACAAAAGTTATTCATTTTTTTGTTATTTAAAGCAAGGATGCATTATATATAAATGATACAGACCAAGATATAATAAAAAATAATTATATTCAACATGTAGTTGTAAACTAGGTATGAAAAATGCAAAAAATTTAAAAATCAAGCCATGTGTTAATGTAGTCCTTGAAAGGGACTTTAACCTTGGTGCCCTTGGTTCCTTTTACTTTTTTCACACCATATTGTAAGAAAATTGTTATCAAATAAATATGAAACCTAAAAAATCAAACCAAAAAAAATCAAAAGAAACAATTACATTAAAGGAAGATCAATAACATTAAGTACATGTGCATGTGTTTACAAGTAGTTTTTTGGTATTTTGTGTTTATTCCATGATGCAACCTTTGAACTCCTTATGTAAAAAATTGCAACAATTATCTACATTATTTATGATGAGCATGTGATATTATTGGATTAATTTGGAAAATCTAGCTTAAGAAGGAGGAATAATGTCAAATCGTGTTAAAAGCAATTCCTGTTTATAAAATTATCAAGAATGCAAATTTGTGTAACAACAATATTCAAACATGAAAGCCTAAATCTACCAATGAGATGACTAAGCCATATATTGTTTTGGCAAAAGGTCTAAAAGGGAATTATTGTTCAAGATGACGTTGGAAAAGGAACATATAAATAGGAAAATGTTAGATTTGTCACAAGGCCAAAATGTGTCTTTCATAAATAAAAGTTTTTACAACTATGTCCTAATCTAGTCATATAATCATACATCTTTAATCATATGCCTTTAATCATTTTTTCGACCATATTGTGATTGCATTATGACTACATAACTACAATTGTATTACGACTACATGATGGCAACTGCATTATGATTGCATAGTGACTACATTACAATCACATGACTAGCCAACTTACACTCTTCATAGCCTAGTTAAGTTAGTAGCTTACCTAGGTATTAGGTATTACTAGCTACCTATATAAGTACCTATTATTTTTTAACTAGGTAGCATTAGGTAGTAGGTACTACCTTGGTACCTACTTTAGCAAAGTAGCTAAAATACTAAAATACTTACTAGGTAAATAATACCTACTTTAATTAGGTAGCTAAACCATTCAAGGTACCTACAAAATTACTAGATAAGTTATACGTTATTAAGTTGGTACATAGTTAGGTTACTAGGTACCTAGGTAGGGTAGTTAGGTTAAGTTACTTTATGTAAGTTAAAAAAAAATGTTTATGATAATATGGTGACAATTTTATAGTGTAAAAAACATGAGGTGTAATGGTTAAGGACTTTATCCCTCATTGTGAAGGTGAGAGGTTCAAATCTTCACACTTGCAACCTAGCTCTAAACTAATTATCCTAGGTTAGGTTGCCAATTTAGCTTAGGTATTTAAGCTAGCTTAAATTGTTAATTATGTTAGTCTATTTTCCTACGTAGGCTAGGGCTTATGTTCTTAACATATAGACTAGGTTTTTAGCCTAGGATACCCAAAGATTTGATAGGTTACCTAACATAGGCTAGTAGGCTAGAAGAATATATTTTTGATGTCCTTCATGATTGTATTTGCAAAAAACATGTCCTATATAACATGTCCTAAACAACTATCGACCTAGTCATAGATGTAGTCATGGATTTGGGATTTTGGTGTTGTGTGTATTTCATTGTTGTTGATTTGTGGGAACAAAAATGTTTAACTGAGTTTATATGGATGTTAACACAACATTTACATTATATTGCAAAAAGGTTGAAAGTAAGGGTGCATATCGATTATGGAATAGTGGTATGATCAAGAAATCTCCAAGTTATGGTGTGAAACACATGTCAATTTACCAACTTGACAATGACTAAGTGGGTGCATGATAATTGTATGCATGCTCCCATTTCTTGTTTATGATATAATGTAATATATTCCAACATGAAAATATTACCATATAAGCATTTGGTAACTAACATGTGGGAACCGAAACCATACATTAGTCATGGATGTAAAATAACGGATTCAAGATCCCAAAATTCAAGTCATGAGAAGGTAAATTATTACTTTTAATCAACATTAAAAACATTAACCTCGGCAAAATCCCCAAAATTTTAAGCACCCAGATGAATGTGGATTGGATAATCTCCTTTCCATGATAGGAAAGTTTGTGTTCTCGAGTCCATTATTTCTTTTTTAAATCAATTTTAAAAAATTGTTGCTTAGATTTATAAATGATATGGCATCAAAATTGAAGCATCGATAATATTTTAAAATCTCATTCATATATTCATCATGGATTATGTTGTTAAAATCCAAAATAAAAGATGATGATTATAAAAGAAATAGGGTGCAAAAGCACAAGAATGTATCTATAACCAATATTTTCATCATTCAAAGGATTCCTAAAATGTATTGAATTTATTTGAAAATATATGTTTATGTTTTTTTTATAAATACACCTTTACCTAATAGTATAATGCAACATCTTTTTTAGTCATAAGAATTTTTTTAAAAAAATTTGACAACTTATAAATCATGATTTTAAGAGATTTTTTATGAATGATCAATCATGTTATGCCATGTCAACTTGACTAATTATTCCACTCCTTGTAAAGATTCAAAATTTTAGGCTCTTTTGGCTCCTTATAGCATGAATGGATCCTCCTCCCAACAATTTGGAATTGGCCTCCAAGCAAGTGCAACAACTCGATAAATTTTGGTAAATGTTGGGTGGTGGGTTACCAATGTTGAAGTTGGCCTAACATCCCTAGTCCTGATCTTGAAACCTTTAATACAAAGAAGCAATGGGTTCAGGATTCACTTCAATACTGAATATATGAATGGAAGCAACTCACAAGTACTTCATCATGTCCATTAGACCACAAAATCAGATCATGACAAGATTGAGCATTTTTATGGAGTTCAAATTCTTTCAGTCTGAGAGCATCCCCACTGAGGGGCAAAAAAATGCACTTTTAACATGTTTTTGCTTCATCGATGAGGACCTAGGAGGCCGAGATTTCACATGGCGCATATGTGTTTGTGTTTTCAGTTCTAGAGTTTGAATCGAAGGAGACGTAGAGGAGTGACACAATGCTCTTGAATTCTTCCAAGCTCTTGTAAGCTCCTGCAAGGAGCTGCAAAGATCTGCTGTTGGAGAGTGCAATGTAAGACCCTGGGAAGGTGATGGGGATAGCCTTTGTTGCTGCATGTGTGGGGCTAGTTTTGGTAGTCCACACTAAAATCCACTTACAGTTGCTCATGTTAAACCACTTATATTGTCCATCAATTCTGGTTATGGGTGGAATGCTCTACATAAGTTATTCTCAATATAAGGGAAGTTCTTTTTCAACATATGATAATCACTCAACCCAAATATACTCAGACAGATTTGGTAGAGAAATTCAAGACCTCATGAATATGTAGTGAATTTGTAATGAGACCAAAAAAAAAGAAGAAAAAACCATCATGCTCTAGGCAAAACTATCCACCTCAACAAGTTGGGAAAGAAAATGCAGTCATGAAAGTTGACTAGTGTTGTTGTGAGCGTGCCATGTTCAACTGTAAATTCCTCTGACACACCCCAAAAAAAAAAAACTACAAAAAATAGCATATTAAGATTCATCGATCTAAACCCAGCACTGCACACAAAGAGGAGAAAGAGGGAGGACACTTATCATGACAATATAACTACCACAAAATTAGGTTATAACCTACTCACACATCTATACCTCCAATCTTCATGCCCTTCCAACAGCTGCCAATCAGTTCATCAGATCAGCCAGTCCTACTATGTATACACAGATATAGGCATATATAGGCTTCTAGTTTCAAGGTCTTGTTTGAGACCTCTAAAAATGGGTGGGGGGGCTGGCATGGTGAGTCTATAAAAGTTGCAATTAACATTCTACATTGTCTTGAATGAGCTGATTTTAAGACACCCATTATTATGTGATGTAATGTAATTCATACCCTAGATGCTGGTCTAGATGTTTCTATGCTGGATTCATTCAAAATAAAGAGCCAGGCTTCCTGTTTGTAAATCCTCAGCTCATTTAAAACCATGTCCTTTTAAGATACTTATGACAATGGCAGCAGCCTTCAGACACTGAAATGAATACAAAAGCTTTCAAGCTTGTTTTCCAAGGCCCTGTGTCAAGGTTGTTCAAAAATGTTTTGCCATTTATGTGTTCCCTAATAAACCTCATCATCTTAAAGGTTGTTCAAAAAAATTTGCCATTTATATGTGTCCCTTAAAAGCCCATGAAATCCAGTGTGACCCATCCTTTAAATCTCCCAGAAGCAAAAGCCCAAATTTAGGTCTGGAGCACGTAGTTTTGATTTCACCATCAGAGAGGCACATAAACAGGGCAACAAATAGCCCCCCCAAACAAAGAAAGAGCTGTAGCCCATGATGCATGCATGACCAGAGTTCAATGAATGGGAAGCAGAGAGTTCTTTATACTTACTTGTTCTGGAGTCTTGTGTTTACTTACTACTAAAGTTGCCCATTTGCATGTACTAAGCATTTGATTTTGTGATAGGATATGATAGATTCCAGTTTTCATGCTACTACTACTCCTGGCTCCTCCTTCATTGTCTGAGGAAGGTAATGAGCAGCGCTGTGGGGTTTAGGGTTTAGGGTTTTTTCTTAAGGATTTTGTGATGTAGCCAAAGTGGTGATCCAATCATCCAGAAAACAATTTACCAAGATTGACTAAGGTTTTTGAACAGTTCTTTGAGATTTATTGAGATCCAAAACCCAGTTCATTTAATTGTTTACAACTGCCGTCAGCCAGCCGGGGGTTTTACACACCCGAAACTGACCCACCGGTTCTCTATTTGGAAAGGGAAGAGAGGGGGAGCACCCACCCAACGGTGGCAATACAATACTGGGTAGGTAGGTGTAAAAGAAATTGCCGATCCAAAGTTCCAATTCTTCAACAACAAAGATGAACACTACAGGTGGTTTGAATCAATCATCTGAAGATAGACCCACTAAAGTTTGCCAGGCATTCATTCATTGAAGAAGAGATCCAAAGTTAAGAAGAATTAATGTGGTGGCTTCTTTGTTTCCTTCATCCTGACAGATCCTTTGAACATCTGTTCGAAGTTTAGAAATGGCGTTGTAATCCTTTGCTTTGTGTTTTCTTTCATAAACTCCTCTTTGATTTTTCTGATTTTTTTTTTGGGGGGTCTGACAAGTACTTTTGTTGCTCGTTGCCTTGGGAGTGCGGATCTCTTTTGTAGCAACTAATTGATCCCCACCCCTCCCGCCCCCACACATTCATACACAGAGTTGGTTCATGGGTGACTTGCCACATTACATATCTTGCGAGCAGCTTTTCAATCTTGGTACTATGAGAGAAACACTAAATTTGTAGGCTTCTTCTACACAGGCGTGTGTGTACTATGCAGCCTTTGCAGAAGTTACATTATACTGAAACGGCTAGTGTTCTTTTTCTGTAGGAAAAGATACAATGTACAATGATCACCTAACCACATTTGTTGCCATTGTTTCATAGCATTGTGTCTCTTGAACACTCTCTCTCTCTCTCTCCTGCTTGGCAAGGTCTAGAGCAGCTCTACCCACACCCCCTTATTTGGGCCTCTACCCGTATGGAGGCGAAAGGAGGACAATAATTGCCAAAGCATATGGGATAAAAGTGACATGCTATTGGGAACTCTTTGCTATTATCTCTCTCTCTCTCTCTCTCTCTCTCCACAAGCTTTAGAGCGGCTCTACAAACACCCTCTCTCTGGGCCTCTACCAGTATTTATCACATCCAACATTGAGTGTCAATTGTTTCCTCAACCTCACCCCATAAACATGAAAATTTGAATATACGAAAAGTGAAAGATTATTCAACTGCTATCATATGGGCCAATCAAAAGAATTCATTTTCTTCTACTGGGCCTTGTGGAGATCACTCTATCATGTACAACTTTACAGGTCCAATCCTGTGTTGGGCAGTTCAAATTAAATTAGAACAGTTCCAGTTCCAATTCCAGTTGCACACATATATGGAACAATGAATCAGGTTCAGATCTGGTCCTTCAGAAAAAACAAGTTCCCATTCAAGGTCCAGTTCTCCAAAAACAAAAATTCTGGTTCTAGTTTGAATTCCAGTTGTGAAAATGAGACCCGATTTCAGTCCAGTTCTTACTAACCTATGCAGGAACCAGCAATCAATCAACCCTCGGTTATAGTCTTTTTTTTCGAAAAAACATGTATCTCAGGTGTATTCCCACCCATAAACAGGACCAGAAAGCTAGATCTGGTTCTTGAAAAACCAAGAACCTGGTTCCAGTTCCAATTCCAAGTCATTAAGGCTTTGGCAACCAGTCTTGAACCTTTTAAGCTTACAAGGCAAGCTCCTGAGTCCTGATAGTCTAAAACGACACTAATGTTTTGCAAGCTTAAGCACATGTGTTATTTGAAGGTACAAGCACCAATCACAACTGAGAATGCATATTGATTATTTGTAACAACTAAGAGAACTTGAAGAATTTTTCTTTTTCTTTTAATCCGGGTATGAAGCGGTTATTGATCCAAGTTTTTGAGAGACACCTTACCTTGTTATTCTCCTTGGGTAGGGTCTGGTTATGAATATTTGAAATTTTTAAATCACTGGATATGAGGTGGGGACAGGTGTTAACTTTTTTTTTAAAATGCCGATTATGAGGGGTTCCATTGAGTTTTTGAAAAGTAAGACCTGACAGGCATGTTTGCATATACCCGATCTGATACCCAATGAATATTCTGGTGCAAAAAAAAATACCCGGCCCACAATGGTTTGGACCAGTACCCACCCATTACTGGTCCAAACCCCAGAAAGCTGTACTCCGTCCAGAGTAAAGTGTACAGGCCACCACATTAGCTGGTGGACCTGTTTTTAAACCCAAAGATGAAGGGATTTCAAATAGTCTAAACAAAGGTCTTAAACCCTAAACTAAACCCTGGGTGTCCCCCTTCTCCTTGTTGGAAGTTGAGCCTTGCTCGAAGGATTAAGCCCTCCATGTATAGGAATACAGCATTGGGTATTAACTAAGTGACCTTATTAGTGCATCACTCATGTGCATAATCAATTGGTTCATAAATTTTTAGTGAAACCTGGTGGCTTATTCTACTGCATTGGATGTTGAGATCCAGTGGCATCTCATAACTTGATTGCTAATGGTTTTTTTTCGGTTGTCCAAAGCACATTTTGACAATGTCATGACCATCACACTTTTTTTTTTGGGTCCCAATTGCTTCTTAATTCACTTCACTAATTGTGCTGGTGCAACTGGGGTAGCCTGATACTATCACTGGTAAAAAGTGTGGTATCATTGTTATAGAGAAACTGACACTGCAATAGTTTGTACCAATTCAGTAAAAGGGGCCTTTGTACTCTACCACTACCTCAATAACTATTACCCGAGAACCTTGGCCAATTTGACACTAATTATATTATTTTCAGAAATGTTGAAATTTTCAGAAATTATTTCTTCCAAATCAAAAAAAATTGTGAAGGATAATTTATTTTGTGAATAAATTAGGAATATTTCAATTGTTGAAATGATTTTTTCAAAATTAATTAATTATTGCACGAACATGTGTTGAAATGGCCAAGGTACTACAGTATTAACAATCCAAGATTTCAGCTGCAAATGGGTGTGCACCTGCAGATAGATATAATATTTGGGCCTACATATGATGAACTCCAGATTTATTTTCTGTGTAGTTCACCGAAAAGAACCTGTGTTTTGTAGTTGAGCAAGTAACCTACAATTGTCTGTTGAACATGCATATATATATATACCAAACAAGACACAATTTTTGTTCAGAGAAATGATGGAACACCATCCACTCCCCCCTCCCTCCCCAAACTCCCCCAATCACATAATACAGAGAGCGCAGGCGGCCTCCATCTCAAGGCAGACCGTTACTGCAGGAGAGAGAGAGTTCTTCTAGGCTTGGAGTTTTTTTATCAGGTTTACCTCCCCTTTCTTTAGTTGATATGCTTCAAACAACTGGTGAAAGTTTCAGTACTTAGTGGTTCCCTCCTCCTTGTGGGCCTGCCTCTTTTGGGCTGTTTGCTTGCCTGGACTTTGGTCCTTGGTCCTTATTTCTTTTTCTTTTACTCTCCCAAGTATCTTATTGTTGCTATTGTTACAGTTCACAACTATAAAAATTGATATGGGCCAAGGAGGTGTATATTATGGCAGAAGAAAATACTGGCATATGTGCTATGGTCTTTGTCTTTTCAGTGAACAGGGTGCTACATCTCCAACTGAAGGGAAGAAACAGTAGGAGGGAGGGTTTAGGGTTTAGGGTCAAGGCTTCTTTCATAAGGAGTTTCTTACTTTTAACAAAGTTATGACCTTATTATCTTAGGGCACTTATGAAACCCAACAAAACAAAAAACCCCCCCAAAAAAACTAAGCCCTCCTGAGCCTTTTTATTGGCTGCATGAAATTTTTATTTCCAAAACGATTCATCGCCATTTTCAACCTGTATTAATACCTGCCTTATAAACTTGGGTTACTCATTTATTCATGCACATATGTAATAAAACTCACCACTAGCATGAACACTTTGATCAATTTTAGAAGGAGGAAAATCAAAAGAAAGTCAAAGTAGAGATACTTGTTACTGAGTGATCTGTTTGATTAATCCAACAGTGGTAAAATGCCTAATTAACACATTAACGCTTACAAATGTGCTCCCCATGCTAGCCATGTGATGTCATACAATATAATGTGACTCATATTATTTAGTCTTGAGGACCAACAAAGTTCAAATTTTATTTTTTTTGTGATGGGCATCTTTGATTCAAAAGTAATAAAAATTGAGCTTTGGACTATCCAAAAATACATATATCAAAATACATATATGTAGGTTACAAGTAAAACTTAGGGCAAAGGATGTTGAATAAAGTGAGGTGCTATTGGGAACATGTTGGGGGAATGTATTGAGGAGTTCATTGAGAACTCAATGTGAACACATTGGGAACAACTAAAATTCAAAAGTTACAACACCCCCACCCTTCCCAAAAGAAAAAAATTGAACATCTTGAGTGCATGATGGCACACCTCATTGGATAGCAAGATTTTTTATGCCGACCTTTGTTCTTTATCATTTTTGGCCTAGGTTAATGGCAAGGGCACAAAATGTGGGACTATGCTCCACATTTGATTAATTAGCATCATTGGGTATAGCAAATCAAATTATTTAACCCTTAAAAGCCTAAACCTCAATTGGTATTCAAAGCCTTAGTTGAAAATATGGTTCAAATTTCACATCAAAAACTAGATTACTAAATCAATTATTGAATTCAAATTTTACACATTCAAAAATCTTTGTCGAAATTTTAACCAAAATAAAACAAGGGATGATGAAAGATGTAAGGATTTTGTGAGCGACCATCTTGGCAAAGGAGTCTATATGAGTGGGCATTATGCTGGATGGTTTTAGTATGTTGTTTGAAGGAAGAGGATACCCAACAAACTAGGACCTCTGAATGCATGTTCAAATCGTTAATTTGGGTTTTGTTGGGTTGTTCTAGTATGGGCGTTGTAATTGCATTTGTCAAACTTCCTGAAGTTTGCCTATAAAATAGTAGGGATTTATGTGTTACTATATTGAGCTTCATTTCTTTTACCCAAATTTATAGTTTTTATCTCGTAAAGGATTTTTGTGAGATGTTCCACTGTGGGTGTTGTAGATGTTATATTAGGATATTATGTTGCAATAATTTATGTTATGTGTGGTTTGGGAATTAAGGGAAATTTTTGATGTGTCAATTAGGTCAATTGATGCTCAAAAGAATGAAATCGGAGTGGTCTGACCCTTCTGGACCTATATGTAATAGATTTCATAGAAATAAAACATCTTTTTTTAAAGATTGTACACCTTTGTGAAATTACAGGATGAATTTGTGGAGTTGCATGTTTTGTGTACATAATTGATGTTGTGTTGTTGATGCATAGGCAATCGCAAGAATCTTAATGGCTAGGAGGCTGCCAAACAATCAAAGGATAACCAATCACCTAGTGGTTGTTAAGCAATCAAAAGACAACCAATTGTTTGGTGGTCACCAAGTAATCAACGGAAAAACAATCCCCTAATGATTGCTAGGCTATCAACAAAGAAATGATCGCTTGGTGGCCACTAGGCAATCAACAAACAAAGCATCGCCTAGCAGCTGCTAAATGATCAACACACAAAATCTTTTTAGGTGGCCGCTAGGTGATCAATGCCCAAACACTCACCTAAGGGCCTCAAGGCACTAGTCAAATTAAATGCACTTAAAAGAATATAAACAAAGGTATCCTACAATAAAACTAGACATTTCAATAAAATTGTTCTTTAAGTTTATAAAATGATTAAGGGAATGTAAGGTGTCAAAATGATTAGAGGCTATTCAGTTTAATCAATCATCAGTTTTTCTACTGGATCTTGTACTCGATGTACAAACCTATATGGATTCAAAGGAACTATGAAGAGGTCGACGCATCACAATTCCTCACCAACTTTTTTGTTATCATCTCCATCTAAAGCTACCACATTCGATCGAAATGAGGAAGTTATTGATGTATTGATGACAAATGTGTTGATCGATGTGAGCACATTTTCGTCCTTTGGAGGATCCAAGAGCTCATGGTCAATGGGTTCCTCACTGGCCTCCCATTTTCTTGTAGCTTGAACATTAACATTTTTTGAATTTCTCCCCCAAGAAAGACCTTTTTTTTTTAAAACCTGAATTTTACTACTAGATGTCTTTCTCCTATTACGTCCCCTTGTGACATAACCAACTTTCTTTTTATCAACCTTGGGTGGGCTCAGGTTGTCCAATGTCTAAAACATATTAGCTGCACCTTCCTTGGTAGGGATGAAAACTTCTTGTTCTTCTTCCTCCTCCACATCAAAAGTTTGTGCTCCTTGGGTAAGCATTAACATAGGCTTTGGTGGTCACATTCCCATGTTCTAATTGTGACACATGTTAACATGCGAAGACATACCAATGCCATCATTTTGCACCAGTTTCCTTCTAGGTTGTGAGGGATGAGTTCCAACACTTTACATTTATTCTCATGAGGAAGAACATCTTGTAAAAAAAATAATCCTACTAACGGAACGAATTTTTGCAGACAAAATATTTCAAGAATAAAGTCAAGATCCATGTATTGGACTTACTAGAAAAACATACATAAGAACTTTTCTATCGAAGATACTTAGACAAACCATCTTGTTTGGGAATACCAGTTGAAAGATTTGAAAAACAATTTTTGGAAAAACCTCTTGTTGATATAGCTGTTGATATTTCAAAAAATAAGAATCCAAGCATTCCACTAATGTTAGCATTTTCTTGTTTCCCAAAATTTCAACACACACAATTATTGTAATTTTACAAGGAAACAAATAAGCAAACATGAACACAGGAACGTTCGGTAATGTTGTCAAGAAACCTATAACCTCTGCTAGTCTTGCCATGTACTACCCAAACTCAAATAAAATTGTAACAAAAGTTGATTTGCAAATGGTAGTCAGTAGGTTTTTGAAAAGCTCATGATCACAAATGTAGGTAACGACTTTGAACATGCCCTTTGCATTCAAGAGCCTAGAAGAAAGGATTCCCAATCAAGGCCCTTTTAAACTATTGGAACATCTTCATGCTATGAATTGTACAAACGACGGCAATGTTCCTTGTTGCGTCATCCATCAAAAACAATGCGCAAGATTCTTTATCAATAACATCCACAGACCCGCCATGTTTTGAACTATGTCAAACTTGTAATAAGTGTCCAAGAAAATTGCTTTAGTTGCATTGTCCTCTGCAGTTCCACTTTGGATCCATTTCTCTAGAGCCCACTTAAATCTTGCAAATGGGACCTTGTCTAAGGATTTGAACCTTAGCTTTTTTGAATAGAAATCATCACTTAGTTCCGAATCCAAAATTGAGAACAACATCTTGTCAAACTTATGCTTGTCCTTTAATGCATGTCATTCGTCGTCCAAATATGGCTTCTGATTATTGGCGGTCGGCTTTGGATGTCCAAAATGAATCATAATTTCGTTCTAGATCATAGCCTTCCACTTAAGTAGCCTTGTGAACTCGTACATGGATTTAAGGTTAAGCCTCCCTCCTTTCACCGAACACTTTTTGAATGTTATTGCTTTTGAAAGGAGCCCCCTAGCCAACTTCTCAAGTTGTTTTTCCATGAGTTTCACTAAACAACCAAAAGTAAATTTTCCAATCAATTTTGGTAGACATGCTAGCACATCTCTAGATCCATTAAGGATCTTGCACCTCTCCAATTCAAGGAGGACACTCTACCATAGTTGGAAGATTGCATCTATCAACAAAAGGATATTCATGCATTCCTTTGATGATTCAACATTCAGAATAGGTTTGAGTGTTTTTTCAAATTTTTACAACACATGTCATAACCATGACAAAGCTTAGAAATATGATTGAAAAACATAAAATAACATAACTTTGTATGGAAATTGATCATTTGGTACCTTGTATTCTTCAACATGTCAAATAGATGCATCCAAATTCGAATGAAACCTCTGGTATGCATCCCATATCCTTCACGCATGTGCAAGATGTTCATTATATGAAGGCTTTGTGTTGAGGTCACAATCTTTGTTGTTTAATATTTTGGAGAACTTGCAAATCTTCACAAAATTTGTGTCCCATATTACATAATTTGGAACTCGTTGTAGATCTCTCAAACTTGGGGCCTCGTATTGGGGTTGTCTACAAATTCTTGTTAAATCAAAAAATGAGATTCCACTTTCAAGTTATTATTTTGGAATTCTCATTGCACACCATAAAATAAGAAATACAAGGAATTATGGGTGGAACTAGATACACCTTCGCAATAATAATTACGTGTTGCCTGCCAACAATCAAAATTGATTGTCTTGAATATCCTCCCACTTCTTTGGCTTGCGAGGAATGATATGGTTGGCATTAAGCGGGTCCTAAGGGATCGCAAAAATGGGCACTTTGGTGTCAAACTTATTATATTGTGTGATATTTTTTTTAATCTCATCCTTATGGATATCCGAGAGTGGACGATATACAATGTTGGCATGTCTTTCTTGAAACAATGAACATCAATGGAAACACTCGGAAGGGGGTCATCTCCAAAAGGAAAGCAACCTAGAAACTCATTGCCCAAGGTGTCGTTGACGAGTTGACACTCTGCCACATCGAATCCTTTATCTTCTTTCCCGACAACTAGTTTTGTCAAAATCTTCTTTTTTTTCTCAACTTCTATTTTCTCCTTTTTAAATTTTTGTTGGGCAAGGGCCACTAGACCCCTTTGAAGTTCGTGAATGTGTGGTTTGAGCCCCTTTGAAATTCCTTTTGCAATTTGTCCTATTCAATCTTCAAGAGTTTGACAAACTCATTCCATTTAATGATGACATCATGCAATGTTTTGTCCTTCATGTTTTTCACAAAAAAACCTTTCTCAACCAATGTTGGCACAAGTTCATCGTTGATTTGGTCTATTAAGCAAACAAGGCCCACAAATTGCTTCTTTCGTGCGTCTTTTCACATGATGACAATCACATTTAAATCATGAACCCACACCTTTAGATCATAGATGGGCATTTTTTGCATTAAGTCTTGGTTTCCATTCTTGATAAAATGGAACTCAATGAATGTATTTGGCTCATTCAATAACCTTGTCGCCCAAAGGTTACTTTTGAAATGAGGGACCATTTTCCAAAATCAATTTTTGCATACATATCGTGCATGCCAAAGTACTTGTTGACAACATTTTTCATCAAAGGTGGAGTGTACATATCACAAATAATAATCAACCTTGTCAATCAGTTGTTTAAACAAGGAAACACCTAGTAGTCACCAGGCATTTCTCAATGCATCTTTTTGAGGAACACCTTGTGGCTGCTAGGCGTTTTTCAATGCATCATTTTGAGAAACACCTTGTGGCTGCTAGGTGTTTTTCAATGCATCATTTTGAGAAACACTTGGCGAGTTCCTCGCATTTCTCACTTCATGATCCTAGGAAATGCCTAGCAGTCACCAGGCATTTTTTAATGCATGTTTCTAAGAAACACCTCGCGGTTGCCAAATGTTTTTTTATGCATCTTCTCGAGGCCACTAGGCATTTTTTAGTCCATCTTTTGGAGAAATTTTTGGCAATTGCCAAACATTTGTTAATGCATCTTCGTGAGAAATGCCTAACGGCCGCCATACATTTCTTAATGCATCTTCATGAAAAATGCCTAGTAGCCAC
>Ga0209611_10001398_pt1 | contig 40864 bp, 35 predicted proteins | sample S1TSphgellanicum_3_FD_187693 | JGI IMG/M metagenome (GOLD analysis project Ga0209611, IMG submission 187693) | Host-associated microbial communities from peat moss isolated from Minnesota, USA - S1T2_Fc - Sphagnum magellanicum MG (SPAdes) (version 2) | ecosystem: Host-associated > Plants > Peat... | reverse complement strand
CATTGCAAGACCAAGCAAACACACAAGGCAACAAGACTCCTTTACTATTAGCATGACGTGCTTGTGTACTCTGCAAATCTTGCTTGGTTAACTTGGGCACCCTTCCTTTTTACCACAATTGGCTTTTGCAAAGGCTAAACAAATTGTAGTATTTTCTTGGCCTCTTTGATAGATAATACCATTTAACTCTTTAATCTTGGCTTCAAGCTCTAGAAGGTTGCCGTCAACTTTGAACTTAAATCCATTGTGGCCTTTCTTAGGACCCCACAACTTGACACAATTTACTTTTGTGGCAAATTCATCAATGTTAAACTTCTTTGGATCAAGCCTTCACCACACAAACCCAAAACATTCTTGAAATAATAATAAAACAAAACATTGCCTATTTCACAATCTTGGGCCGCAACAATTTTAGCTGTTGCACAGGAAGAAAAAGATGATTTACAACTGGTGTCTATGACTTTTTTTTAGTCGAAAGATACATTTTACAACTAACTATCTAGTAGTCGCCTAAGACAAGTCACAGACAACAAATAATTGCATAAACATTACATCATGATGACATCATCAGATGGTAGATGAAGACTAAATTTAGTATATACTGTTTCATTTGATGGGGCCAGTATATACATAGTGTATATGGGGCATCATTTTGCGACTATAAGTTGCAACTATTTTGGTGGATTCAACCTCCAACCATGTGAAGACACATGTTAACTATTGAAATACTTAAATTATGTTCCTTAAATCTTTCCAAATTTATCTAGGTCATTGGATTCAACACATTGGGATTGTCACATGTGGTAAGACAATGTAAAATTAAGTTTTTCCTAATCTTGTGGGTAGGGAGTGGCCATGTTTTTTTTCTAATTAACTAATGGGTTATTGCCACATGGCATGGTTTTTAATATTTGGACCATTCAATTCCTATGTTTTTTATTTACAAACGTGGCATTTGATTAAAAGGTTTGATTTTCCTAGACTGTGATATTGGATGATCTAGATTTGTTTAAATCTTATGGCCAAGAAATTGCCACGTCTTTTGTGTTTGGCTAATTAAAATGTGCTACGTGTTTCATTATGAGCATCATGGCATTTAAATATTTATTAAAAAACCCTAGATATATCCCAATCATCAGATGTCAAGAATGAGAATCTTAACATGTGTCGCATTTTGAATGGAATTTTCAAATCTGCCACATCTTCTAAAGATCGAGGAATGGAAACATGCCACATGGCGATGTTAAATCATTTGTAAAATATATTTTTATTGAAAAGGAATAAGGGACCCTAATTTAACATTATGAATTGAGGTTAACATTTAATTAACAATGTTCTAGGGTTAGGGTTACCATGGCTCACTAATCACACACAAAATGGACATGGAAAATGCTTTCCATTGAGCTAATAAAAATTCAGTGAGCACACTCACCTTAAGTTATGTAAAGATGGAAACACTACTAAAAATCTTGTCATTTGCAACCAATCACTATGCAACTAGCATGCAACTAGTTGTCGTTTGTAACTATCTTGGTCATGTTTACAACTACAAATTTGGTGTTGTATAATTTTTGGGCCATACGGTTGTGTGTGCAACTAACATGCAACTAAATGTGCATAACATGGACATATGTCATAAAAATAATGGCCTAAACTTATACATACTTAAATACTATATTTAATATATCTATATAGGCTATATATAATAGTATTATGTACCTCTAGTACTAAGGTTAACCCCATGTTAACTTAGGTTGGCCTAAACTAACCTAGGTTAAATAAACAAAAAAGTTAAACTAACCATGGCTAAATTTATTAAATTAAACCAATTATGGCTAAATTAAATTAATTTAAATTAACTATGGCTCTATTAAATTAGGCCAAACTAATTATGGCTGAATCAAGTTAGGCTAAATTAAATTAAACTATATTAATTATGGTAAAATTAAATTATGTTAAATTAAACTAGGCTAAAATAAATATGGCTAAATAAAGTTAGGCCAAATTAATTATGGTTAAATTAAGTTAGGTAATAATAATTATGACTAAACTAAATTAGACTATATTTATTGTGGCTAAACTAAATTAAATTAGGATAAAATAAATATGGTTAAATTAAATTATGCTAAAATATTTATGGTTAAACTATTTTAGGCTAAAATTGACAATGGTTAAATTAAATTAGGTTAAACTAATTATTGTTAAATTAAATTAAACTAAACCATGGTTTAAATATGTTTGACTTTATTTTGTTTTGGAATATTTTTTCAGAAAATGTACATTTGATTAAACAAAAAATAATTCAAAATCAATTAATATGATAATATTAAAATTTTATTATTAATAATCCTAATTATTAATAAAATGTTTATTATAATTATAGTGATAATAAATTATATATATGTAATCAATAGGTATCATATATTTAAATTTCATTATTTATGTTAAAATATTAATATAAATAGGCTACATTAATTAACGTACAAGTATATAAACGTCCTAAGCAATTATTAATTTAAACTAGATAATAATATCAGAATCATATTTTCATTAAGTAATCATAATTACTAAATATCCTATAATCACCTTTGAAGTGCAAAAGAAAAGGAGTAATGAAAAACTAACAAGAAGAAAAATAAGAAAAATTAACTTTCAAAGTTATAAAACGTTTTGTTTTTTGTTTTTTTTCTTAGGACCCCTCCTACTTTCAAAGCTCATAACTTTCTTATTTCTTATTCATTTTAAACGATTTAAAGTGCTATAGGAGCGCCATCTGAATTCCTAAAAATCACATTTGAACTCTAATAGCAAAAAAACAATATAAAATGAACTTTATAGGTGTTTAAGAACCGGCCTTAATAATAAAAAAATTGAATTTTTTACCCCCTTTACTTTGGGGGGCCATAACTTTCTCATTTCTGATCTGTTTTCAACGACTTTTAGTGTGTTAGATGCGCCAAGAGGAGGGCCTCAAATTTTGTTTGGACACCAAAAGCAACAGACCCCTCCCCTAGCTGTTATACTTTAATACAGTAGTTGCATCGAATGTGCAACTAGGTTGGTACATGAGGTTTGCAATGGAATGTTTTAACCCATATCCTTTGGCTTCCAATTCTATTTGGCTTAGTATATAACTAGGAGCAATAGTCATGTTGAAACCAAATACCAAGTGCCATTGGGCACGAGGGAATGAAAAAAGTTGACCTTTATGAAATGGTCAAACTTGAAAATAAAATCAAATTATTCTAAACCTATTTATATACCCTAAACCTAGTTATTTTTTAATCTACTTACATACCTAAATAAACCCACTTACTTAATAGGGTTTAATTATTATCTACCTACCTAAGCACCATGTGTCAACATTTTATTAGCCATAAATTAAATGATTTGGATTTCATTAATTAATATTTAAAATTTTTATAATAGGTGAACCTTGATTGCCACGTGTCATCATATAATTGGTGTTAAAATATTGAACACATGTCAAATGGTCAATGAACGTTCCATGGTGTGCCACCTGTCATCATCCTATTGGCAAAAACTTTAATGATTAAGATTAATCCAATGAATTTTTTAATTTTGAAAACACAAAAAAATTAAATAATGACACGTGTCCACAAACTAGTTGTCTAATTTTTAAACATGTGTCATATTTTGATTAGTTGTATGTAGTTGCATGGAAAATTGCACATAAGGTGCAACTACATTGGATTGGTATGTATGTATGAACATATATACTAACACCGTATAGACATGTTGCATACATATTGTCGCATGCAACTGCATGTCCCATGCAACTTGTCTTATGCAATTACACAAATTTGTAGTTGCATGTGTCGCATGCAACTGAATTTTAATTACATGCGACAGTTCCAAAACCCAAAAATTTTAATAGTGAAAAATGTTTTGTATTGAACATGGGTTCCTACCTTAATGTAATCAACAATACTTGACTTGAATAACTAGATGATCCACATATAAACACAATGATAGCACCAGCAACTTGTTGGAGTTGATGTGGCTGCAATTTGCATGTTTTGAGACAACCTAGGCTCCATAGTTGAATCCTTAGGGTTGAAATGCAGATTCTCCTTCCTACATGAATAACCTTGCACAAATAAAATATCACCATTTAGGAACAAACATACATCACCATTAAGATGTATAAGTGCCAACACACATTTCCCCTCCAAACAAGTCCATAAACATGAAGACTTACCTTTACATCACAAAGCTTGATATAAATTGTGTTAGAGGCATTGACAACTTCAATTGCTAAATCTTGCGGTTATTGATTAAACCAGCCAAAGTCTTGGATATAATAGATAAACAAGTTGAAGTTAACCTGCAACCATTCAAACAAATGCAAACCTGCAAGGTTGGTACCAGCTCAATGATAACTACCATTTGATCACAAAGCAAGGATAAACCATTTGTGTTTTGATGATTTATGCATCAATTCAAGATTTTTGACCATTAACCAGAAAACATATATCATTTCCACCTTTCCATTCCCTGGAGAAATCCTTGGAGGGATGACATATTAACATATTAGCTTTATAATTACTAGGAAATCAATTTCACTTCACAACTCAAAGGAAAGCAAAAACTTCAATCATCACAAGCTCACTAGAAAACATTTTCCTCTAGCATCAGAAGGAGCAAAAGAGTTGCAAGAAAGCTCATGGCTTGCACAAACATGATAATATTAATTAATTTAAATGACATGTATTGAAAGAAGTTAGTAGAGTCTTTAAATGACATGTACATTGTCTCATATTTGGCAAGTCCAAAATTTTGAGTTATTGCAACAAGGGAAAAACGTAAATATGTTTGAAAACTAGCTACAAAAGCTACAACAATTTCATTGCCATCTAAAATTCAAAACAATCAAATAAGAGGATTATAAATTTTGCACTAATGATACCTGACAATATCCAATAGTTCGATTGTGTCAACCATATGCCATGAGAAGGCATTGCAATATATTCAAACCATCTTCACCAAGTGCTGGATGCCTAAGAAATGTTCTTGGGAGATCTTACTAGTAAAAATCATCACACTACTTCTCAAATATCTACTAACAATAATGTATATATGCAACATTTTATAGCATTCATCACATGTAACTAAGGGAACCTAATTAGTCTAGTATATTTGAATCAGAAAAATAGAACTACATACATAAAATGTAGATTTTGTAGTGGGGAACATCTTCACGTTTTCAATTTGATTGCAGATACTAGTAGATTGCTGATAAAGAGCAAAACCATTAATATTCATAACATAAGATCTTAAATGCCATTAACCACAATTTTGACATCTGCTTGTTGTGTAAAACGTGCTTGGTAATGCCCATGCACTCGCTACTCCTTTGCACCCACAAATACCTGCCATAGTTGCCTTTTGGCAAGACACTTTTTAGAAGATTTCTTGCTGAAATAATTTTTAGTTGCAACAAAATATAATACAACATCAATTGTTGTATCTAAGCATCACTAGTGCCTCAATCACCACACCATTCTACTAAACTTAATGAAGTTTACCTCCCCTCTGAATTCCATAGGAACCTCACCACTAATAAGAACTTTGAACTCCTCTTCCCATGCAAGGACATTCATCATGTACTTCACTTGATGCCTAATCAACTCCATCTTGTGAAACATCCAATTTTTCCACATCACAAATTCTTCATTTGAGTCATCCCCATCCCCACCTCCTTCCATGGGGCCTTCACCAACTCCAACATCATTAACCTCTGTTGCAGCTTATGTGAAGCCACTACTACCAATTGAATTACAAAGGGTGACCAATGCAACTTTACTCTTCCTATAATCTTCATCATCCAAACATATTTTTAAAATGGACAGAACTTGTCATAGCTACTATAACCACTAAGAAAACCATATATTCTTGTTACATCATGAACAAAGTCAGAACATGTGGATTATCAATATCATATTTAGTTTTGTCCCATCATCTTTAGTCTCCATTAGGTATGATTTTAGAAAAAATATTAAATTGGAGAAATATTTGTTCCAGAGGTAGAGAATTTTCACTCAAATAGATTGATGATGGATTCTGGCACTTCATAGTGTCAGTATAGCCAAGAAGTTATAGACATGACCTAAGTGCATGTTTGTTACATGATAACTCATAGAACCTTGTTGTTCTAAACAGTTCAACTAGCTACACATAGTGACCATCACAAAGATTTTAGGTAACCAACTAAACCAACAGTCACCATGTACCCCTCCTACACCAACAAAAAGGTTATAAGCTACAACATAAACTCACCCAGAAGAGCCATTCACTCATGTTTGTCACAAGACATGGTAGACTAAATGAAGAAGACATTACCTCGTCACATCCATGTCATGATGATGCTCAAAACTTTGCGGTTGAGCACATCTGACTTGATTTCTGGCCAATAGTTGTCCATGGCTAGCCACCATAACAACAACAGGTCTCTCAACCTCTGACTCACTGGCCACATTTTCAGGAAAAACGTTGAAAGTTTGCAATGCATGTTGTTTTTTGGATATACCACTCTTTTTCCTCTCAATCTGCAACCTACCACTCTTTTTACTACAGTCATTTTTGCCATTTTTCGACTGCACACTATTGAGCTCTTTGAGTGGCACTTCATGGTGCCTACCATATGTAGGTGGTGAGAAGATGTAGATGTAGATGTAGATGCCATATGTAGATGTAAATATGCTAGCCCTTTTAGAGAAAACCCATGCTAGTTAGCTAGAGCACACATTGAGGTCAAATTACATAACCCCATGCAACCTAGAAAAATGAACTGAAAAATATTTAAATTTCCATTGAAATTCCCCTAAAAAGCCATTTTGGGATCATAAGGTGTTTTAAAGGTTAAGGACTAATCTAAACACACAGAATGCAGAAACAATGGGACTAGTTCATTTAATCAAATGTTTTTTGCACTTGAATTTCTATCCTAGTTTTCCAACCTCAAAGGTTGATCTTTGTGTAGAGAGTTGAGAAATTGAAAGAATTACATAAATCAATCCTCAAAGAGTATATACAAACAGTGAGTTCTCGCACCTATCTTTTGTGTATCATTTGGTTTCAATGATTCTGAAGCTAACCTTTAGATTTTGGAAATCAGGAAGCTAGCGCATATTACATGTCTTGCTTTTACACCGCCACACTCATCGCTACATTCAAGCTCAACACAACACTGCTCTTTTAGATGGAGGTGGTGCTGAGAAATTGGTGAAGTCATTGTGCAGAATGCAGCCTTTTGGAAACAACCATTAACATCAATGCACTTATTGATTCTACAGGCAAATGAAATACACGGCATACCCGCATTAGTTTCAAGAGAAAACAATCATTTTGCATATCACAGCCTTTTGTAAACATCCATTACATCAACACACTAGTTGATTTAGAATGCAAATAGCAAAACCATTTTAGTTTCAAGAGAAAAGAAGTCATTGTGCAAAACACAACCTTTTGCAAACACCTATTACATTGATGCATGGTATATCACTAAAGTTATGCAATTCTCCATATGGAATTTTCTTATAGAGAGATTTGGAAATGGAACTTACATAAGGAGTGCACAAGTTCAATTAGAAGACACTGTATCACATTCATGTCTCCACTTGAAACTGGTGCCTCTGTCCCAAAAGTCAGAATAACCTTGGAATTTGGTTTTTGGGCACAATCAATATTTCTAGAACAGTGCGCTGAAATCCCTTGTGTTGACAAAGAAGACATTTTCAGGGGTGTCTTTGTGGGCATCTTGAAACAGAGGGACCTTGTGGTGGCAGTTTTCTTGAAAGGAGTGGCGTAAGGAGAGTTGGAAGGAGAATGTGAGGACAAAATCTGGAATAGGTTACTACTGTTGGTTGGGACTCTAGTAGAAGGGAGAAATTGTGGTGTGTAGGGGGAGTCACTGTTGTCAATTGCACTAAAAGTCTGTGCACATAATTCTTCTATTGATACTTTAACTAGTGTCCTCATAAGTGGAGAGGAATGGCTATCAATGCTCATTGGATTGTTCATGCTACTATGGTGGACCATGTTTCTGTCAATGACAAATCTGGCTGAGAAATGAAGTTTGAATGACTCAAAGAAATGAGAAAGCATTGTTGTGAAGCTCAATTCACAACTCTTAGAAGAGCTGCTAGATCGCAATCCTGCAGAATTCACCATCACCACCTCCAAAGGTTTTTTTGGAAAAAAACTGAAGCTGAAACAATTGTGGAAAATGGGTGGTAGAGGTCAAGACCTTGGACTCCGGAACAAAATATCTGGGAGGAGTTGTATTAATCTCCAGAGGAATACATGTCATGGCAGGAGGCAATTCGACCTCTATGTCATTAAACTCAGAGGATCCAGCGGCTTTCATTGAACCCAACTGCCCTGAGCTTTGTGAGATTGGCAACCCATTTGAATTGCCTCTTCCATTCAATGTACCACCAGCCTTGAATGATCGTTCTGGCAATGGACCTTCTGGAACATCATCTTCTTACAAAGCAAGCAAGTTCAAATCTTGCCTCTTTACTTTGAACAAATCCCATCACCTAACAAAAAATCAACAAAACATCAGAAGCATCAGGAAGCAGTAATTAGAGTTGATGTTCTCCTTTGTACCTCCAGATGTGTGCTTGCAAATTCCATCAGTCTAGTATGGAATGCTGGCTGCCGTTTTACAATCTTTACATGTGAGTTTCCTTTTTAGGGTAGATCAATTTTGAGCTTTCAAGAAGGTCTTCCTGAAGAAGCTCACTCTCATCACCATCACCATCAATAGCAGCCACTCCAGTTGCAGGCATTGGCAACAAAGAAATGCAAAGATCCCATTTGTTCCTTTGCAAGTATGATTCCCAACACCTGACGTACTCGAGTTTCACTACTTTCGCCGGAATGTGTTTGATCTGAGCCAAGTGCTGGAAAAGAAATTGTCTTCAAGAACACATCCAAGATACAACACTGCATCAATTTTGCTTTGCAGCAGCTTTGTGGAAGCAAAGAGTCGAGGCATGTTCCCTGGCTCATAGCACTTTGAGGGGATAGAGGGGTGTGCTGGAGCTCCAGGATGGGACTAGGAAGATGGACAAGCACTTCAATCATTCACACGGACCTGCACAAACCAAGCAACAAATGGGTTAATGCATAGTTTAAGCACTTTTGGTGTTAGGACGAGCCACGGGCAAATTCGGGCTCATAAGACTCACCACGGCTTGGACTTGGGGGAAGCCACCACCTTCCCTCTTATAGTATACTTTGTGCCTCTCCACGAGGCCCACATCCAAATGGTTTTTTGTCCCGAGACTCCCAAGTGGGAGTCTGGAAATTGTCAAAGTTGGGATTTATGCAACTTTGGGGCCCCATAACTTTGTGTGCAGACCTCCAATTGAGATGAGGTTTGAATAAAGATGTAGCCCTCGTTGAGAGCTTTCCAACGGTATGTCGCACGCCACTTGTATGCAAGGAAATCAAGTCGATTCCCGACTTTTAGTGGCCGGGAGTCAAATTGCCAATTTGACTCCCGGCCCTTCTTTTGGCCATAACTTGTGTTTCAAATGTCCAAATGGGTCATGCAAGCCCATTTTAGACATCTATGTTTCAATAGCTTTTTAATGGTATGAAGAACTTTTCGAGCCATTGGGTTTTGGCCCTTACAATCACTCTCTAAACATTTGGGAGTCCGCCGGGACTTCAAGTTCACTTGTGAGTGTGAGGGTTTTTTCCCTCACACTCTTTTACACTCCCGGGGGCATGAGAATGCCACTCCCGGGCTTAGTCTTGGCCCGCACCCTTGCAAACCCTTTGCCTTGGTCGTGAGCCCAAGGCTAGGGTTGCAATAGAAGGATTCAGTTGAATTATGGAATGAGAAAAGGATGTGCAAGGATTATAGGCCTTTAAACCTGGTTACACCTCAGGACAGGTACCCCATGCCCATCCCTAAAGAACTGTTTGATAGCATTGGAGATTCAAACATCTTCACAATTTTGGATCTGAAACAAGGCTTCAACCAGATTGTGTTCGTTGTGATTGCAAGAAAACGACATTCCATGGAAACAACAAGTTGTGGGAATGGCTTGTGATGCCTTTTGGATTAAAGAATGCACTTGTCTTCTTTCAACGAGTCATGGACCAAGTTCTCAAAAGGGAAAATTTCCTAAAATGCTACATAGATGACGTCCTAATGCATAACAAGGGATTCCTGCAGCATTTGGCTCATCTTGAGGAATTATTCAAGAGGTTCCACGAAGTCAATATGAAGATCCATCCTAAAAAGTGTGAGTTTGTTGTCACCTCAGTAGTTTACTTTAGACACAGAATTTTGCCAAATGGTATTATGACTCATTAGGCTAAAGTAATAGCCATTTTGGAAATGCCCAATCCTACTAATGTTCACACTTTGAAAAACTTCATCAGACTATGTAATTACTATAGGATTTATGTTCAAGACTTCAATACTATTACTTATCCTCTCTATGCATTGTTAAAGAAGGATGTTGCTTGGACGTGGAATGAAGAGGCTCAAGAAGCTTTCAACACACTCAAGGAAAAGCTTTTAAAGCTCCCCATTCTGAGAAGACCTGATTTCAACAAGGTCTTCATTCTACACACTAACTGGAGTGTTCTTGGTATTGGTGCTATTCTTGGCAAATTTAATGAGGAAGGCAAGGAATATGTTATTACCTATGCATTTCGAAACAACAACAAGGCTGAAAGCAACTACTCTTCATACGAAGGGGAGTGTCTTGTTGTTGTATGGGCCGTCATACATTTTAGGTCCTATCTTTATGGCACTAAGTTCACTTTGTATATCGACCACCAGCCTATCAAATGGTTAATGACCAATGATAAGCTTACTGGTAAGTTAGCTCGTTGGGCACTTATACTTCAAGAGTATGAGTTCAAAATTATTCATCGGCCTGCTATTACACATTAGAATGTGAATACCATGTCGCAGAGACCTTCACTACCTCTAAAGATTTCTCAAAAGCTAGGCAAAACTTCAACCAAATTCTAGTAGTATGTGTATTTTATGCATCTAGTTATCTTGCACTATTGCAATGTAACTCGGTTGAACATCCCATTATGGATATATGGGAGGACTTGGACACTCTGAAGTTTTTTCAACATGAAGAATACCTTCCCCAAGTTACATCAAATCATCGGGATTGCATACAACAATGGTTCAAATGTTACTCATGGAGGGACAATCACTTTGTTCGATGTTTACCACAAGGCGACAGAGTGGTTCCTCCACCACAAGAACGACATGGTCTTATTTAGAAAGTACACTCGAAACTTGGACACTTTGGAATTAAATGTACTTATAGCCTTCTCACTCCTCATTACCATTAGAGAGGTATGTATGCTCAAGTTTGAGATGTCATTGCTAAGTGTGAACAATGTGATAAAGTGAGAACTTCCTTCTCCTCTTAATAGCTCACATTTTCTCCACTCCCTATTTAGGCCATGTTCTATCGCTGGTCATGTGATTTAGCTGGAAAGTTACCACAGACCTCTAGGGGTAATGTCTACATCATGATTATGATTAAGCATTTTTCAAAGTGGGTCGAACTTGTTGCGCTGCTGAACAAGTCATCACATAGCACCAACCAAACTTTCTTACAACAGGTCCTAAGTAATTTTAGAGCTTGTGTTGAGTGCCTTACTAATCAAGGATCGGAATTCAGAAGAGAATTCCAAGACCTACTTGATCATGCTCTCATTGACCATCATCGAACTTCAAGGGATCATCCCCAAGCTGATGGCCTTGTAGAGAAGATGGTTTAGACATGCAAGAAGGACTTTGGAAGATTTGCCTCACTGGGAATAAAGACGATTGGGACCTGGCCCTACTTTACATTGCCATGGGTTACAGGATGTCCAAACACGCCTCTTTGTTTCATTTCTCCCCTTACTTTCTACTTTTTGGGAAACATCCCATTCCACCCTCTTCCATTGCTACTCAAATGGACCAAGTTGTGGATTTGGACTCCCTAGCCACTTGGGCTAGGGTCATCATAGAAAGGGTTGTTTTATTTAGGAGGGTTATGCCCATGGCCACGGAAAACTTGTCCATCGCATAGCATCGAAACACCTTACGGTATGCACACACACGAGGTGGCAGTTATAAACTTAAGGTGAGACAATTTGATGTTGGTGACTTTGTGTATCTCCAACGACAACATAATGATGCTTTGGACACTTTTTCCAGTCGCATTATCTTGAGGATTAAGGCGATCAAGCCTTCATGTGTGTTGGAGTTGCAAAGAGCTAACGAATGCACAATTTAGGATCACTCCAAAAATTATGCGCCCTGCCATTTGCCAAACTTGGATCCTACCATCATCATGTCAACTTGGATTCCTCCACTTGACTATCCATGTCAAGTATGTTAGAGGACAAACGATGCTAATTAGATCCTGCTTTGCGATAATTGCAATGGTGCATACCATCTCTTCTGCCTCAAGCCGAAACTCATTCAAGTTCCTGTCAGCATTTGGTACTGTTCATCATGTTGCTACAACACCTTGATTTTTACTTGAAACCGTGCCACACTTTTCCCAGCTTAGGTTTGGGGGGGATACATGAAAATTTCATCTTAACCTCCTCTTGTGCATTGTGTATATATGTGCATGCATCTCTTTGTGATTGATTAGTTTCTGCCTTTGACTGGTTTTAGTCTTTTTGTTTGATAGAGTTTGCTATGGATTTACACCCTTACAACACCGTACGTCACAACACTACACATCATGACACCCTACTCATCAAGGGCTTTTCAACAATGCGAAGTGTGAAAAGAGGTGCCATGGTTTGAGAAATCTCCAGTGACATAAACAAAACAAACACAAATTATCTTCATTCATACAGTGACTAATGTAGCTTGTGTCATTGGGCCAAGTGTCAACTAGTTACCCAACTAAAACTAATTTTTCCTTTTCAAAACTTTCTATATAACTAATGGTAACCTGTGCCTGCAAGGCATAGCACAGCACTGAAGGTTAGGGTTTCGAAATTCCCAGTTCCAATTTGGTTCGAAGAAATCCCATTTTCCAGGTCCAGTTCTTCAAAAGAAAAATTGAAATCTGGTTTTGGTCCCTAGTTCTGAAAATCAGACCTGATTCTGGGTAAATAAACTCGGGTCAGCTCCCCGGTTCCAATCTTGTTTTGTTCCAGCTCCGGTTCCACACATAAATGAATTGGGTATTCAAAAAATAGTTTGGTTTGGTTTTGGGTCCAGTTCTTCAAAAATAAGAAATTTCCAATTTTGGTCTTGGAATCAAATTCCAAAACCCAAAGCCAAAAATCAGGCCTAGTTATCAGAAGTGCCAGTTATAACTGTCACTGACTGACTGACTGACTGATTGACGTAGTGAATTAATATATAAGATTTAATTTAATTTCCAAGGACAAAAACCACTCAAAATTCAATATCTCTTGCACCTTAAGTCCGAATTTTTTCAATTCACCTTCATTAAATCCTATTCATCAAAGGTTTTCCAGCAATAACAAAAGCATGCCCAAATTCCCCTATAAATTTTGATTTTGATTTATTGAATTTTTGGTGAAAATTGTTCAATATTCATGGTAGGTTGAAACATTATGAAACAACCTCAATGCACTCCTACTCATGAAGGGATTGCAGAGTGTGATACCGAGAGTGCAGTGAAAGGTGCCATGGTTTGGGAGATAGCAAGAGTGCAGCAAGAAGAGCCATAGTTTGGGAGATCTCAAGAGTGTGACAAGAGGTGCCATGGTTTGGGAGATCTCAATGTGGCAGACAAGCAAAACAAACAAATTAGGTTCCTTCCTAGATAAATTTCATAATGCATATGTTATCTAGATCAGATCGATATACAATTTCCAACCATTTATGACCCACACAAGCTACTTTGTGTAGCATGAAATGAGTGGAATGGACATGTTCCACCTAAGAACATGGGCTTGCCACTATTTCGATAGGTGGTAATGAGTTCTTTCGAGACATGTCCCAAAATGTATATTCACATTTCAAGCACATTTATTAGTTGTTGATTTGCATTAAAGTTAATAGTGATGACACCAAAAGTAGAGCCGGTAAAGAATTGCCTTCATCAATGCTGTAAATTGCAATGATGAGATGATGTGCCACTGCAGCAAGTTGTACTACTTGGGAAGGTGATGCCTGTTGTAGTACTATTAGATTGAGTTGATCCTAATACTATTCCAATCAAATTGCAATGGAACTGGAGCTAGAGCACGGAGCTTACTGGGTGTTAGAACTAGAACCGGAGCTGCTGCTAGTGCTTTCAGAGGTGGAGGAATGATAATAGTGAAAAATTGGAAACTGTCATCCAGGAGTTTGAGACAAACCTGTAGCTTGGGTGGCTGTGGTTGTAATACCAGCAGCAGTTTCTGGCAATGACAGGCCTTCCTCAATGCATGTATGTGGAAGTTTTTGTGGTTTACAGCGATTGTCTCAGCAGCAACGACATCTAAAACCAGATTTGACTCTCAACAAGAATTTCCTCTGTGGAAGGAGGTCAATCTTAGCTAGCTTCTCTCTACTAGCCAGACAAAAAAGTGCCCAAATTTGTCTTCAATATTGAGAACCAATAAACAATGATCGCAATAATTCATTTGTGGAATAATTGTCCTAGAAGGCATCCATCACCCTCATAATTCATTCACAATTCATAAAACATCTACAGAATATCTAAAAGCATTTAGATATCACTAGAATAGATCACAGGTTAGCCTTGTCTATAATATGAATATGCAACATTCCAGAAGAAACAACAAAAACTATATTTCACCGAAGAGACAGAAGTGTTATGTATAATAGGGCATGACTGAACTAAACCTGGCACGTACATCCATTCCTCAATCTCATCGCATGCCAAAGCTACATTGTTTCATGATGTCCAATCCATCCCAATATACATAACTGGTATTCTCTCCCATTCTCTTTCCAGAAGCAACCCAAGATACATGAGAACACAGGTCTTCTCAAATTCACATGGCTACTGCAATTCAGAATGAGATGGAATGGAATGTTTTTGTAGCAAGTTTAGACCACAACCTGCAAACACTCCAGGCTATACAAAACGAACACATCTCATGCTCCTGTGCAGTCACAATATGCAAGTCTACCTAATCTTTACATTACACTCAACAAATCCAACCTACATTACAACTCACGTAGTACAAACTACCCCCTGCAAGAAGAAACAGGTCCTGGAGGAAACACTCACTTTGCTAGCACTGATTGTGATTCTTGTATTATCCAGTCCACTTGAAGTGGTCCCCACTCCAGCACATGGAGAGAGGTATGTTCACCAAGTACCAGACAGCCAGCAGCAGTGCTAAAAAAGGGATGCGTTCCTTTTAGTCAAGTTCGAAACTTGAATAATGCTCAAACTTTGCCTGAAATTCAAGGACAAAAACACCAAGGTTGCCTTCTTAGTGATGAAGCCTGGAACAACTATGCTTTTGGCAAGCAGAAGAATAGATGTTAGTTGTGAGGGAGCAAAGTGAGCAAGTGTGACTACATTGCTCACCTTGCTCTTTATTGTGTCAATATGGGCCCTCATCCTCCTTCCTAGCTAAATAAAGATTCAATTGCAGCTATCAACCAGAGAACAGCTGCAATCCTCATGTTCAATGTAGAAAGGATAAACTTGGCACCTAGCTTTGACAACTCCGATGGCTCACAAGAGTTGCATGCTCTAATAAGCTCTTTATAGGGCTCTTAAAGATTAAGCCTTAACTAACAGGCTGTAGGTCCACACTTCAGTAGTGTCAGCAGCAAGTCCACACAATCTACCATAGAAGAAGCAAAAGCTCCCCAGCCCTAATGCACCAGCTACATGCAGCTATAGAAGAGTGCCTCACTCTATAATGGCCACATTGTCAGAGAACTGAGGAGTCCAAAGAGCCATGACTAGGGATTATAGAACTCACAGAGCAGTCATCATAGATTCGCCAGATGGTTTCACCTACAAGGTTGGCCACTGATAGTACAGTCAGCTCTGGAAAGTAGTTCTGCTCTTTGACAGGAATTGTGTTTGTTATGATGACTTCCTGGAATAGTCCTCCTGATAGCCGTCGAACAGCAGGTGGGCTGCCAACTAACAGAACAATTAGTACCCAGAGATCCATGTCAACTGTATTTAAAATTCTGATACAGTTTCTCTTCTCTGTAACCTTAATACATTTCCAACTCTCCCTTATCTCCATAATGCTCCAGCCCAAAGTAAGAACAATAATCAAACCAAGACTGGAATCATCAAGTTACCTGAACACAGCATGTGTACAGCAGGCATATACTTCTCGAGCTCCTTCTGCATGAAGGAGTGCTGCACCATTCACAATTGTACCTAGATTGAAGATAACATTCCACAGATTGTCCAGTAAGGTCCTTTTCATGCAGATAGGTGAGAATCCTAAAATCATCAGTATCATCTCACAAAACTGGGAAAGAAGGTCATTCAAACTGGCTACCCAGAGGCTACACGGCACAACATGTATAGCTGCTCACAAGATCTAAAAGAGAATGGAACAAGTACCAGCTGTGTCAATCATGTCATCAAGCAAAACTGCAACCTTGCCTTTCACATCTCCAATGAGATTCATAACCTGCACAGTCACCAAAGCACACTTCTAGTACTAGAATCCAAAATGAGGTCAGGCCAGAAGAATGACAAAACACCATTTTAAGTCAGTGTATGCATGCCCCACATAAATTGATAACATTCTTCAACTTGCTGCAAGAAGTTAGTGGGTTGCATATCTGCTCTAACACCATAACATGCTTAGTGAAATGAAAGATACCCGCACTCTAGATGTGGTTCTCATCTGAAATTCTGTGGTACCTCCGAAACATTGTGACCATGCCGCCTCTTATCCACAATAGCAAGAGGTGCATCAGACATTTTCTTAGCAAAAGCACGGGCACGTGTCACTCCACCAACATCCGGGGACACCACCACCAAGTCATCAGATGAAATCATCTTACTGGCCAGATAGTCAAGGATCACAGGCTGCAATCCCCAGAATAAGGAACACATCAGTGAGCAACACTATGAGTTGCAAGGACTAATGTTGGAAACTAGTCTTGCATCAAAATCCAGACACTTAAGCTCCACAGCAGTACTTCTCAGATTGAGATAACAGTGTTATTGCTGCATATGGCAATACTGCATCTTTTGCTATATAGCATCCATGTTGACATAATGCAAGAAACTCCAAACAATGCTGATAGTTGTGCTAGTGGCTTGCCACAAACCTGGCCATAAACATGGTCAACTGGAATGTCAAAGTATCCCATTGACTGGCCTGAATGCAAGTCACATATAAGGACTCGATGGGCTCCAGCTTCTGTAATCAAATTGGCCACCAGCTTTGCAGCAATTGATTCTCGTCCTTGTGTCTGTGATCCAGGACATCTAGAAGCAAACATCAATAAAATTGCATCTGAAGCTTCAGCCTTCAAAATGCAGGATCCAGCAATCTCAGCCACAATCAACTGCAATTTGGAGACTATTAATGACTTCTCAGCTTCCACCCTTGGTTTGATACAGTAATAATGCAGGACTTACTTTGCGGTCTGCTCGTGCATAGCCAAAGTAAGGGATGACTGCTGTGATGTTCTTAGCTGAAGCACGACGGCATGCATCAATCATAATCAGGAGCTCCATCAGATTCTCATTTGCTGGAGGACAAGTAGGCTGCACCAAGAACACATCACAACCTCGGACACTCTCTTGCAATTGGACATAGATCTCACCATCTGCAAATCGCTTGATGTGGATCTGCCCCAAATCTATACCCATGTAGCATGCAATTTCCTGCAAAATACACAATTCCAAAACATTGGCAACTAGACACGACTAACTCTGTGAAGCATGATGACGATTATACAAACTCAAGTGTCAGCAGAAAAAAAATTGACACAAAAAATTCTTTCTCTGTGTGCATTCTATTCTACCCCTTTGTGATGCGTAATAATACATGCGCAAGCTGCTGGTTTGCCGTGCCCGAAAATATTTTAAGACGGCTTTCTGACCGCATGTCAGACTGCAACAACACATCCTGCAAACCTGGTGACTCTAACATGCGATCCATATTCAGGTTCTTCATGGCTGGCACTACACGCCTTCCGTTCCAAGAAACAGATGAATTCGTCACCGCAGACTTCTGCATACATATAAGACATAGCCACACTACTTGAGAACTTTCTGAACCCCTGTGAGCGCAAGATTCAGCTTCTGTGTGACGAACAGATGGACTCACAGCACATCTATTTTCCCTCTAAAACATGAAAACCGATGCATTCCAAACAGAAACAAACGAATAGATACGAGTTAAAGACAGCCAGTACTACAATAATAACAACGTACTAATCACTGACAAGAGCCTTCACCATAGCACCTTCCCTTTCGAGCTTCCTTTTCACAGGAAGAGTTGATTACTCGAAAGAAGCCGCAAAATAGAACCACTACATGTGCTAAAATAATCGAAAAATCCTGTGCGTCTGCACATTAAAATCTCGACTACTTTAAAGAAATGATGTGACACCAATAAAATACAAAACAAAAAGCGAGGAGGGAAAAAAATAGCGACGAACAAACCGCTTGCGGAGACGAATTGCACCGCATCCAACGTCGTGGCTGAGGTCTGGCAGCAGCATGATGGTGCAAGCGGAGTGCGAAGTGGTCATGGAGATGAGAGGATTGTTTTGTAGGTTGAAACAAAATGAGGAAGCTGTTCATCATCGCATGCCCGACCACCACCACGCCCGCCATCGCCATCGCTCTCCCCTTCTTCCACAACGCAACGCCATGGCGCCTGCAGGGCTTTCTTCACGTTCTGAGTGCGTAATGACCAGATTACGCCACCGTAATTTGCTGTATTATTTTATAACTACGGAATTTTAAGCTTAGCCGTAATCAAATCCTGGAACTGTCTTGCTAGATTACACCTCGTAACTTGATTTCTTATCATCTAGCGACATTATTTAAGATTGTCCGTAATCAAATCTTGGAACTGTCTTGCCAGATTACGCCTCCTAATTCGCTGTAATATCTTATAGCCACGGAATTTATGCTAATCCTTGTTTAAATCCTGGAACTGCGTTGCCAGATTAGGCCTCCTAATTTGCTGTATTATATTACAGCCAAGGAATTTAAGCTAATCGTTAATTAAATCCTGGAACTGCCTTGCCAGAGTAGGCATTGTAATTTTGCTGTATTCTTTCACTATACTCTTATCTCCTTTTGTCCAAAGGGACAAGGCTGCAGATATGATTCTCTAAAGTTGCAGGGATAATGTTAACTAGTAGCAATTAGAAGATGAATAGTAAAACTAAAAATATTACTCTTGGGACCGTCACCAGAGGTTTTTTCCTCTCTCCTTTTTGCAGCTTTTTTATATCAAAAAATTTGGCAAATTTTCCAAATAATACAAATTGTAGTTGAATTTACACTAGAAAAGCACATCTGTCCCAAAAATTCCCAATTGTTTTGTCCAAAGAAACAACAACGTTTGTCCAAGAAAAGTCATGGGCCTTCTTCCCCTGCTCAAAAAAAGTGTGGAATCAAAAGCTAGGGCTTATTTTTGGCAAATGGATGTGAAATTTGGAAGAAAATAAGAGTTGAATATCAAACTTTGGGGGAGTAAACTTTAGGGTTTTTTCTTTGACAAAATAGGTAGGTTTTGAAAATCAATAGTTTTATGTGTTTGTTAAATTGTTTTACTTGGTTTAGGGTTTGGTGTCACATGTAGAATTACTAGAAGCATGTATTCAAGAATGCTTTCATGCATCATTCAAAATCTAATTAGATTGAAAGGGTGTGAAATTTGTATCCACATAAAATTGTTTAGTTCAAATATTTAATGTTCTTTAATGCATGTATAATTTCAAATTGAATGTGTAAAGTCAAAGTCTTGCATATTTACCTTCTGCATGTATTTAAAAATGCTTCCATGTGTAGTTAAGAATGCTATCAACATAGATTGAAGGGTGTGTCAATCTACATCTAGATATGCATCCATAGAAATTGTAAATTCGTAATTCAATGCTTGAAACTTGATGCAAAAAATCATAATTTTATTTTTTTTGTCATTTGAGGAAACTACATAATTCCTTACGCATTGTTTTTCCATAAATTTATTGCCCTTCAATTGAATTGACTTGATGTTTTCCAATGTATGCATTGAATCTATGTGTCGTGTTTGATTCCTAAGTTATTTACACATCATTATCATCAACCTTTGAATGTTAGATTTTGTTGGAAATCAAAATAGGTTATGCAATAAACAATAGCAAGTAAAAACATTTACTAAAAATGACACATGTAAATAAAATCTTGGTAATAATTATCAAAAGGTTTGTTTTAGTATGTCAAAGGCAATTTCCACAATAGAATGACCATTTTTATGTTTCCTATTATAGAAAATTTCCCTTCTTCTTTGTATGGTGTCATAATTTATCAAATCAATGGGTATCCTTTGTCACCCAAAAGGTGCAAATCCATTTTGAAAAGCCTTGCTAATCTCTAACAACCTGTTGTATTAAATTTTCCTGTATAAACTAGACCTTTAAATCATTAACATTACTTGGAAGCCCCACAAAAACATTAGTATTTTTTTTACTTTAATCAACAACACATTTTTCCATTATGTTGTATCCACCAATTTTATGATAATATTAATCTTCAACAAAAACACCTTGAAGTTTTAAGATAAAAAGATGGGTTCCATTTATAGCACCTTGCAAAACAAAAAGACCACACCATTTCTTGAATTCTTCCATGACAACTAATGTTTCCACATCTTGGGGCCAAGATATGAAACCTTTATAGATATTATTGAAAGCATAAACAAATTCATGCATGCAAGGGAAATTATGGATTTTCCAATTAGAAAAAGCCTACTCACTACAAGTTTAAAAATTTGCAAAAGTAGAATTAATTTGTAAATTGAACAACCAATTTGTATTTCAACAAAAACAACATTCTTGTTTTTTTTTTTTTTTAAAACATGGTTTGTAACTTATTTGTAATGCTAAACAATGTGCGTTGAAAATTTGGAAATTTTTGACTTGGAATGATCCTCATCAAATTCAATTAAAAAGAACCTTGAAAACCGAGTTGTACTTCTAGGCTTCACCCAATGACCTAAATCATGAAATAAAAAACTCAACGCACATATAATTCAATATCCATGTAAAGCAATAAACAACAACACATATAGGTGGACTTTAATGCTTATTGTACATTTATGGAATCATCACATTCAAAAAATGTGAAATTCATTAAATGTGTTTTAATAAATGTTTATTGCATCAAGTCAACCGATAGCATGATTGAGTTCATCAAAAGGAAAAGAACTTGATCAACCATCATTATTCAACTTATAGAATACATGTAACCAAAAATTCAAAAGCCATCAAAAAATTAAAACCAACAAATACATCAATAAAGATTTTCAAACCATAATCACAATAATAATGATACAAGAAGAGAAAAAATACAAATACAGACATGAAAACACAAGAAACAAGGAAATTTTTTTTTAAAAAAAAGACATATTTGAAACATTTGCAACTACAAAATTTTATGAAGAAAGGCACACCTTGAAACAAAATTGTAGAATCCATCACATCGTCGTTTTGCACAACAAACAAGAGGAACCAAACACAACAAGAAAAAAGTAAAATGAACACAAATTTGCAAAATCCAATAATAGAATGAGCACAAAGTGATGGTAGGTGTAGAAATCAAATCAATTATTCCAATCACAAACAAAAGCCAAATTAGAGCGAACAATACAAAATGATAGTAGGGTTCAAATTCTAAAAACCAAACTAATTCTTGCAATTATAAACAAAAATCAAAACATAGTGAACATGAAACAATGGTAGGGCAAGAGAGCAATGACTCAGAACACAATGCTTCAAATGTAATAAAACATTAGAGTGCAAAACAAAATAATGCATAGAAATAGTTGAAGGTGATGACGAGTGCATTAAAAAAAATAAAATTGGAAAAGCTTGCAAAAAAGAATGAGAATGAGGTGAGAGTGAAAAGAGTGCAAGAGTGAAGGAAGTGGGCCAACAATAAAAAAATAAAAAGATGCCCAAAAAGTTGTTGGTGTGATCACATGTAATGCGCCAAAAAGTTAACAAGCCATCCATACAAATGAAAATATTCATGTATGAATGTAGGGGTGTTTCCTAATGATAACACAACCATTTTTAAAAAAAAACAAAAGTAGCCATTTCTAGATGACACCTATGGTGTTAACATGTATTAATAAAAATTTTAAAACTCCAAAAGTGAAGGGGCTTTAAGTTTTATTTCCAATAAATCTTTGTTAAGATCTTTATGATGATCAAACTTGTGAGAACCTTGAATCGATTTGATGTCATGATGTGAGGTGACTTTCCGTCCCTCTACTCCCGGTTCTACAAGGTGATTATGCATGGAAGCACAAATGCTACTAATGAAGAAAAAATACGAGTGTAATTCTAGAAGTTAGATTGCGTTTGTAGTTGAAATTAAATAGCCACCCTTCTATGCATCATTTATGATTAAAACTGATGGATATATATTTCCAAGTTCACCCACTACACATCCTAGAACTTCATGTCAATTTGTCATTCAATTAAACCAATGCTTAAGGATTCAACATCATGTCCAACATAGCTGCAGACCACTAGTCACTTGAAATGTTGTTTCTCACACATATGTCATTCAAATCCGGCTTGCCATAGCTTTTTAGAAAGCTAACAAGGCGCATTTTGATACCAAATCCTAGGCTTTGCAACTAAACCAGCAAGAAGTTATGCTACAAAACCCGAGAGGGTTTTACAAAGGTGATAATTCAACTTGCTGCAGACCATCAGTCACTTAAAACACCATTTCTAACACATACATTATTCAAATCTTGTTTGTTTTAGCTCATTGGAAAGCTAACTACAATGCACACCAACGTACCAAATCTTAAGATCTGCAGCCACACCAGTAAGGAGTTATACTACCAAACCCGAGAGGTTTTTTGTGAAACAATTGGTTCAACTTGACTGCAAACCCTCAGTCACTAAAAAATTCATTTCTAACACCTACCTTATTCAAATATGGCTTGCCTTAACTTGTTAGAAAGCTAACTACAAGACACAACTTGCTACCAAATCTCAAGATCTGCAGCTAAACTAGTGAGAAGTTATGCTATGAAACCCGAGAGGGTTTGTGAGATTTCTCTCAAGTTCCAACCTTCCAACATTATCACTACCCACCCTCATCCCTTCAAAATTATTACAAGATTTTAATTTTACTTTCCTTCTTTTTTTCCTCTACTAAGAATAATCATTATTTGCCTCTTCAAAAAGCTTGTGGAAAACAAGTATTCAAGATTGCATGAAAATTATCTCCGAGGCAAGAGAGAACTCCCAATGATCCGAATCCGCCTTTTAAAGAGAAAGATAAGGGAGGTGAAGGTGGATCTAAAGCTTGGTGGCCAATGGAATGTTCCAAGCTTGGTGGCCATGAGGATGTTCCATGCTTGGTGGCCATTGGAATGTTCCATGCTTGGTGGCCATTGGAACGTTCCATGTTTGGTGGCCAATGGAAGGTGAAAGAAAAACACATTTTCACCTTTTCCATTTTCCCCCAACAAACTTACTCGTACCCTCATTTTTTTTCCCTTTGGCCTTACATTTTACTTTACCATGGTCCTAAGCCGTTATTCACGTTTTTCTTTCCTTTTCTTCGATCTATAAATTACGATTGCGCACCTCAACGTAACAAGTCCTTCACACCTTCATTGTCAATTTGATTTTGATTGAAGATCTGACCTTTTTTCCTTTCCTTGAAATTATGGCGTCGCGCATGGTCACATTTTACGGGCCGCAAGCCGCACAAATGAATGAAGAACCGCTTCCGGAATCATCTTTAGATCTTACCCTAACACAACATCCTTGTGATGAAGAACTCGAACCTCGAAAGGTGTGTGCTCGTCTTGAAGTCGAACCTCCTCGAGCCTGGTACTATCATATTTCTCCGAACTCTCGCACCCTGGTGATCTTGCTGCAAGTCGACCCCGCTTTTGGTGACGAACCCGAGACCGTTTATGAAGGTTGTTATGAAACTGAAAATATTTCTATCTTCGCATGGTCTTCAGTTCCCGGCGTTGGTCACTATCGTTGGTTGCACGGTCCGATTCGTCGACTGCCTCCCAATAGCAAAGTAGACTACCTAGTTTGCACCATTCGGCGCATCCTAGATTTCTTGCAGTTGTGAACTATCACTAAGGCATAACTTAGGATTTTACATGTACTTGCAGCTCCTTGCTGAGCTTATCCCTATTATAAATAAAATTTTCAATTATCACCACACTTCTATTGCCATTGGCACATTATCATATTATCCATTTAATCGTTGAATTGCCTCAAATTAACCTTATGTTCAATGGCTTGAAGATTATTCCATCTCTATCAAATCTTTCATTAACACCCCTTCAACTGCTTTAAGAATTTCTAACATCCTTGCTACTCCCTAAATACCATAACAAGACTAATGTTGTGTCGAACACCGTAAATTTTGGTGTTTACTTCTACCCCCAACCCTCTAGAGATTTCTCCCCCCTAATTACGCAACAAAGTTTCTAAAATTATGGTTATTAGCCTTTGCTGAAAAAAAGAACTAATCTAATTCCTTATTCACCAATAACACATTTCAGAAAAGAAAATAACCCCGCTTCGCACCAAACACATTCATCATTCCTTATGAAATTGCTAAAAGCCTTTAATAACCTTACCCCACTCAAATAACCCTGATGTAACTCTAAAAAATTGAAACTACCGCACATGGTTGTGTCGGTAGGGCTCACACATGATTAATGTTGTTTGGTTCTTACTTTTCAAGAAAATCTCTTATTTTAGTTCCAACATTTTTTTTCATTTGAAAGAACCTTGAGTTTTGATGCAATGATTTTTCAAAATTTGATAAAACCTTTAGTTTGATTTTGAACTTAGCTTTTCACATATCAAAATTCTTAGTTTTCAATTTTTCAATAAAAAAATCCTATGCAAGTCTAGTTTTACCTATGTACAAATAGCCCAAAATTGAAAATTTTCTAATTATTAGCATTGTATAACCAAAAGAAATGACCACCTATAGCAATTACATGCCTAAAACCAAATTGGCCGAAGCCCTCCCCAAAGGAAAAAAAAAAACTTGCATATTTGAAATATGTTTCAAAGTAATAATTAATGGTTATGCATAAGCCCCCTTGTAGCCTAAACCTCAAATTTATTATTCAACAAATTGTATACTTGAGCTTTTTTCTCAAAATAACATGTTTAACCCCAAATCAGGAAATAAAAAATTGGAAAGAAATGCCTACAAAATAGGTGAAACAAATGCCTATCACATATGACATTAATTGATTACAATTGTTGTTTTAAAATGAAAATGAAATATTGAAATGTGTATAAACCAAGTTTTAATTTTATCCAAATGTTAATTCTTGATTTTGAGGTCAATTCCAATTTTAGTTTTGGTTTTTCAACTTTTTTTTTCAAAATTTAAAGCCAACAAACAAGTAATCAATAACCTACTTGACAACCAAAACTAAACTACATTGGTAATATTAACCTCCCTATGAACATGTAAAGCATGAAAAATGGTTATCATGATTGCATTTATATATGGAAAATGAACAAAACTGCATAAAGTTATTGAACCATGCATCTTATGGAAACTATTTTTACAACTTCTTTGTGTATTTAGGTAAATGCAATCAATTAATTTCATATGTGATAGGCATTTGTTTCACTTATATTTTTTGTTTAGATGAATGTGTAAATGTTTTCCTTTTGGATTAGTGGATTAAATCATGGGTGATGAAAGTTAACAATGCAATAAAATTCATTAATTGGACATCATGATTGTTGCAAATTGTATTAATGTGTAAAACTAAACTTGTAAATATCAAATTCACATTTGTCACACATGTCAATGGTTATTATTTTATACATACATTTATATGTTGTGGATCAATAATTGATTTATGGATTTAGATGAGATTATTGGGGAGGGGTTTTGCCAAAGGGAGAAAAGGGAGGGGGGTAATTCATCAAAGATTTGTGTCCATGTGTGAATGAGTTTTTATGTGGTTGACAACTAAATTTTATTCGTTAGGTTAAATTATTCAATCAAATTAATCTTGCATTTAAGTTATAGGTCTAACCATGTTATTATCATATTTTTTCTTTAATTCAAACTTCACTTTAATTATACTTGAAACCAATTTTTGCAAATTTGTTACCTACATCCAATGGTCAAAATTTTGTCACATTTGTTAAAAAGCCCAATGATTGAAACGACCAATCACCACAAGGAAATAAAAAAAGCAACAACTTTCACTATCACAATGATGGGACAATTAGTAGGATTTGCCAAAAACACCCATTGGGACCATCCATTTTGTGATTGGGTTGCCATGCTTGATAAACATATTGCCAACATTTCCATCAAAATTCACTACCTTCACATTGTGTTCTCCCTTGGATGCTTCTAATCTTTATCAATTCACCTTATCTTTGATTGAAATTACTTTCATTACAAGCTATCACATCACAATGGAAGTTATTGGCTTTGTTGAAACTTGAACTTCCTCAAGATGTGTTTTAATTCCTAACATTTACTCACATGCATTCAATGGTTGTTGTTACACTTGATGTTTGGTAATGCCATTCACAATGAACAATTAACACATGGTTTGAAACTAAAGAATATGTAAACTAATGTCATGAAGATGGTAACATGACATTGCATTTTTCATGTACTCCACATGATAGGATTACTACCATGAAACATTTACTAGCACATGATAAAATCAATGTGGATGTGCATATATATTGTTGATAAGCAAACACCATTTTGACCTAGCTTATGATTATGGGAACATGAAAGTGATGGAACTACTTGTCCTCCAAATCATGATCAAGATCAATGCTAGAGATAAACTTTCAGTTATTGGTGAACATATTACTAATTTGATGAGCAGGTACATCCACAATAAAATGAGCCAAACCCAACTCCTTTGTTCTTTTCAAAAGGGCAAGGACTTGAAATTGGAAATTGAGACGACATGCAATCATTGCACAAAATGTATGGTTTAATCACATATTTGATTTGTACAATATATTCTTATAATAAAATTTAGTTTCTTTGATTTAGAACTTATTTTCATATTTATCCAAAAGTTATTGAAAAGAAAATTGCAGATTTTGAATTTTACAACTTATCTATATATCAATTCCAGTGATGATCCAAAACCATGTAAAGTCTAATAATTATTCAATATACACGAATATGAAAATTTTCCAAACAAATCTAAATTAATTTTGATAATTCTTATATGACTTACTAAAGACCTTAGGTATTGTTACAAATGTTTAATTAGTCATTTTTCACCCTCAAATGTTGATATAGTTTACTCATATTCTTACATATGTCATTTTTTAATGTATATTACATCACACCATGTAGATTACATGAAAAACATTTATTCTTAAGTGAAGTTTAAAATTGACAAGTGTGTTATTTAGGACTGGTTACACTTATAATGCCTCATTATATTGCAAACTTATCCCAACTTAACATGAAGAAACAATTGTTAGATCTTTGGTATATGTACATGAGTCATGGTTGACTTATAATTATTTCATAAATCACACTAAAATGACTACATCAAAATGAAAGATTTTGAAATTTTTATAAAGATGGTTTGAATTACTAATAATTCAAGTGTTGATGGAAAGTAAAGAGAAGACATAAAATCTTTAAAAAGAACCATGGAAAATCATCTTTTGAATGTTTTAACATTAAAAACTAAACATGCCACAATTCTAACAAGAATGAATGTTAACCCACTTTTTTAGTTATGTACATAAGAAATCGATTGTTAGCAACTGGTAACTAATGAGACAATATTATTTTGAGAACTAATTTAGTTATTATTGGATAACAAGTCCTTAAATTAACCGATTTGTTAATTTAACCAATAATAAATGTTAGGGTAACTAATAAAATATGTGAATCGATAACTATTTTGTTACAGTAATTGGTTGTTGATAATACATGTTTTTAAAGTTGTGGTCAGTAGTTGTTATAGTTTAAGTTTGAATTTTCTGACTATTATACTAGCTTGTGACTATTTAACTCAAAACAATGTTATGTTTGGTATGAATAGGAAGATTAAAGGATGATGAAGAACTTTTGGAACTTCTTTCTTACTTCTTAATTTTTTTAGATGACCTATTTGATTTTACTTTTGGTTTTATGAATAAGTTCACTTTTGGACTTTGAGGTTTTATTTTCAAATTGAATTGAAAGATTGATTTCAATTTTGTCTTTGCATTTGTGAACAAGCATTTATGCCTTTTTGTCTTTGCTTTTCACAATATATAGATATGAAGTAACTCACCTATTGATGTTATCTAAAACCAAAATTAGAAATCTAGAAGAGGAAAAACTTTAATCCTTAAAAAAATAGAAAACACCTTTAACATTTGGTGATCACATAGTGGAATGAAATGATAAGAAGTCACATTTACACTCTTTGGTTTTCAACAATAGTTTTGTTTTGAAATTTTAAGTTTGGATTTGAAATAGTTTTAGTAGTTTTCTAAAAGTGTTTTATGCTTTAATGATTTCTAATTTCTATAGCAACCTATTGGTTAAAAGAACTTGAATTAATAATTTTTTAAAACCAATATAAAAGATGTCAAGAGTAGTCATAAAGGGCTTTAGAAAGCAATTAGAATTAGGAGTACCACAACAACCCATTCATGAGACGGTTTAGTCATAAGAATAACTATGTTTTCAAGCTAAGGGAATTCAACCAATTGATGTTCTTAGCAATGAACCTCAACAAATAGTTACAACATATTTACCTTTTCATCAAATACTAGCAAAACATGAAGAAAGAAGGAAATCACAAGTACCTTCAACTGGTCGATTTTTTACACCCCAACAGTCATCCCACCAATGAAGGCCAAATGCACAATCAGGTGGACAAAACATTTCACATGTTCGACATGCCGATGAAATAACCTCTGCAACACAAAGGTGGAAGTTTGCAACACTTGGTTACTACATTCCCAGAACTATTGTACCATCCCAATCAACACTGGTTATTGGCTGGTACTATACATTTGAACCGATTCCTATTTTGAATCCAATTGCAACAAATTTAGAATTGGAGCGTAATCAACTTTTAAATTAGTTGGAACAACTACGCAACTTGGAGTGAAGACCTTCACACTGATCTAGTTCTCAATAGCATGCAAAACTAGTGGACGCGGTTGTAGTGCCTATTGTTGTTCAACAAACACAACTTCTTATTCAAGGTGTTTGACTGAATGTACCTATCATGAGAATTGTTGAACAACCACATGTTTAACAAAACATACCAATTACAAACCCACAGCCCACTATTGAAATTGCATTAGTTTATGTATATTGTCAATAGGACATGACTTCAAAAATTGTCCCTTTGTGGATAATACACTACTAGAAATCCTATTTTTTCAAACTAACCAAGTTGATTAAATGGGTTTTTTTTCCTAAAAGACGTGTTTTTGACTAGAGGCCAAAGGGTTTGAATGATAACGAGTATTTTTTGAATAATCAATTTGATTAGAGTGACCAAATTGACAATTAATCAAATTAGACATCTACTCAAATTGGACTTTAAAATACCACCTAATCAAATTGGTTAGTGGCCTAATCAATAAGACCACCCAATCTAGTCAAATTGGCAAGTGCCCTAATTAATAAGGACACGTATTATATTCAATCAATAAGGCTAACTAAGTAGGCCTAATCAAAGTTGTTAATGGCCTAGTCAAAAGGGCCAATTACAAATTATAATATGAATTGGGTATCTTGGGACTACAATTAACATTTTGATTATGTTCAACCAATTAAAAAAAAGTTGGAAAATGTAAAAGTTAGCTAATCATAGTTAAATGATTCATAACCAAATTAATTATATATATATATGATTTATCTAACTATGGTTACATTGATTATATTGAAATTAATTATGGTTCGACTACCTATGAAAAAACTAATTAAAATTAAAATTAACCATAATTAATCTTATCATGGTTAATTTAATCATATTCAATTACCATAGTTTGTTTAGTTGTATATGTTTTAACCATGGTTAATTTAGTCATATTTAATTTAACCATGATTCATTTATCCATAATTAATTATTCCATCGTTTTTTTGGCCATATTTAATTTAATTATGGCTAGTTTAACCATAAATAATTTAGCAATTATAAATAATTTAATCATGGTTAATTTAACAATAATTGGTTTAGACTTACTAAGTTTAACCTTGATAATTAATTCAACGTAATTAATTTAACCATTAATAGTTGGGCCATTATTGGTTTTGCCATAATTATTTTAACCATTTTGATTTTAGCCATACTTAATTTTTTCATAGTTGGTTTTGCCATAAAATATTTATTCATTATTTAGTTTAACCATATTAACTTTATTAATGGTTAGTTTAGCCAAATTTATTTACTCATGGTTAATTTTGTCATAATTATTTCATTCATGTTTATTTTAGTCATAATTAATTTTTTCATAATTGGTTTTGTCATAAAATATTTATTCATTAGTTAGTTTACCCAAATGTATTATTCATGGTTAATTTAAACATTTTAAATTTAGCCATGGTTAATTTTGTCATAATTATTTCATTCATGTTTATTTTAGTCATAATTAATTTTTGCATCATTGGTTTTGTCATAAAATATTTATTCATTAGTTAGTTTACCCAAATGTATTACTCATGGTTAATTTAAACATTTCTAATTTAGCCATGGTTAATTTTGTCATAATTATTTCATTCATGTTTATTTTAATCATAATTAAATTTTGCATAGTTGGTTTTGCCATAAAATATTTATTTGCTAATTATTTTAGCCATATTAATTTTAGTAATGGTTAGTTTAGCCAAATTTATTTACTCATGATTAGTTTAACCATTTCTAGTTTAACCATGGTTAATTTTGTCATAATTATTTTAGCCATTTTTATTTTAGCCATAATTATTTCATTCATGTTTATTTTAGCCAGAATTAATTCTTGCATAATTGATTTTCCCATAAAATATATATTCATTAGATATTTAGCCATATTAACTTTATTAGTAATTATTTTAGCCAAATTTATTTACTCATAGTTAGTTTAACCATTTATAGTTTAACCATGGTTAATTTTGTCATAAATATTTTAACCATTTTGATTTTAGCCATAATTATTTCATTCATCTTTATTTTAACCATAATTAATTTATGCATACTTGGTTTAGCCATAAAATATTTATTCATTGGTTAATTTAACCATATTAACTTTATTCATGGTTAGTTTATTCACGGTTGATTTAATCATAAATTATTTATTCTTTAGTTGGTTTGGCCATATTTATTTTACTCATGGTTAGTTCAATTATTTCTAGTTTAGTCATAAAATATTTATTCATTGGTTAGTTTGACCATATTTACTTTAATCATGGTTAATTTCACCATATTTATTTAAATATGGTTAATTGAACCATAATTAGTTTAATCATGGTTATTTTTCCATAATTATTTTAATTGTGATTGGTTTAAACATTATTTTACCAATCATTAGTTTTCCCATAATTAATTTTTCTGAAGCTAAATTAGCCACCTATTTAACTTATGTAATGTAAATATGTGGTTAAATAACCTAAATACAATTAGTTTATATGTAGGTGTATTTATTTATATATACACTACCTATATTCCACCTATTTACCTATATTTTAGCCTATAAGTAAACTAGTTATATAGGCTAAGGTAGGCCATTTATATACCTATGATAAATTACTAGTTCATTAATTAGTTATTTACTTAAAATACATTAATGAATGTGTAATTAAATAACTGATTATTAATTATTACAAATACATTGTTGATAATATATAATGAATTAGGTCAAATTTGTAAGGATTAGTTGTAATTTGGTTGCAATTACCAATCAACAATATAATACATTATAATTATCTTGATTTTTTATATAGTTCAAATATTTATAATATGGTTGGAATTATTAATTATAACTAAATAACTAGACATTAACTATTACTAATTTTTATTTATAATTAATTAACATACATATTTACCTACCTATTTATTTATTTATTTATTTTATGTATCTTACATAGTTATTTATTAATAATGTTGTGTGAATTAGAAGGCTTTAGTGTTGTGTGAACATGAAAACGTTTCTCCCTCCCAAAAGTTTGTCCCATATTGTTTGTCATCCTTTCCAAATGATGAACAATTTAAATAGATGCACCATAAACATCCAAAACATAAAAAAATATTTTAAAAAAGAAGGCCACTTGGGATGAGCCAATTGAAAAGGTTCAACTTTAAAGGCCAAATTCAAAATGAAATAGGATTTTCCTACCTAAGTCATCTAGGTGTAGACTTTATTTAGATGGTGTACATTTAAACCTAATAAAGGTCATAGCTTAAATTACCTTAGCCTACTTTAGGCTTCTATACCTAGTTATTAGTTATACGCTTTTACACCTAGACTTAGAAGTTTAGGTTGTAAGTTCCTAAACATAGGGACCTTAAGAGTAGGTATGTAATTTTAGGTCTAACCTATGTTATTTAGGTTTTATCCACATGGCATAACCTAGTGGCCAATGTTTAAATGCCACGTGACATAACCTAGATGGTTAATGTTTAAATGTCAAGTGGCATAACCTAGATGGCAAATGTTTAAATGTCATGTGGCATAGCCTAAATGGCTAATGTTTAAATGTCACATGGCATAACATAGGTGGCCAATGTTTAGATGCCATGTGGCTTAACTTGGGTGGCCATTGTTTAAATGACACATGGCATTTGCTTAGTCAAAATGATGTTTGACTAGCCAAAAAATCATTTGACTATTATATTGACTAGTCAAAATGATTAGTCAAAAGTACTAGTTGAAACGACTAGTCAAAAATGTCAACTTAGGCTTGGTCAAAAAGTACATGGCCCAGTCACAATGGACATGTTTAAAACAACTTGTCCAAAATGACCAGGAGGTTCTTTTGAATGGGTCTTTTTTTACCAAAATTTCTAGTAAAAAAAATAGGAATTCTAGTATTGATAAATCAAATCGATTAATGGGAGAAGAACTCATAACTTTTTTACCACCTATTGTAATGAACACACCAATGACACATGTTGGTGTACCCATGCCACAAATTTGATCGTAGCCAAGTTTGACTACTCACCCAAGACCGGTTAACCAACACCTAGGTTGACAGCAACCTATTACATCATTAATAGCAAGACAACCTAGGGTTATACCATATCCACCATATCTAATGTGGTATAACATAGTTTTTTCTTTTATACCCATGGATCCTAACATGTATATTTCATATTATTTTAGAATCAAGCGAACTAATCCATTAATTTTTGGAAGAAAGGAAAAACATGCAGTTGATACTATTTAATTAGAATCAATGCCACTTGTTAAATAACAAGAACAACCTCGACATCTTGTTAGAATACCAACTTCAAGATTAAAATAACTAGTTCTAATTCCCAAAGGTGTACATGTTCAATAAACAATGACAATTCTACCTATTAACATACATGTTGCCATTGGACTACTTATCTATGGTAATAATGTTCCATTTCAACAACCAAGAAGGGCTATTTTACATCCACAACCAGGTGGAGAACTACCTAGAGGTTTGCTTAATGGAAGAATATCGCTAGGACAAGGATCACCTAATCAAGACCCACCTAAAGGACCGCCACCTGATCCACCTATTGGATTTTACAAATGGTTGACACCTAATCCAAGAATGTTCATGCCACCATGGTATGCACCGGTTGTAGTTTGATTTGAACAAACCAATAAACTACCATATTGAAAACTTCAATATCCAACATATGTGAAGGATATTGATCTTGATGCTCGTATCAAAATTTTCAAAAAAATAATCAAAACTAATGGGGAGATTATGGAAAGCTTGAGTCGGAGAAGGGCTCAAGTCGAAAGAAATGGGAAATGAAAGTATACCAAAATATGACCCAATTAAACATTGATATCATTAACCTATTTGATTTCAATTTACGAAACAACATCTCAAAGTGGGGTGAAAACTTTGTACAAGATCATCCTACTTGCACCTTCAAGGAATTGGAACAAACATTCTGCAAATGTTTTTGAATAGTGAAGAATGACAAAGAAATCTATATGCAGTTGACGAACCTCCAACAATAGGTTGATGAATGGGTAGAGGTCTATCATGAACGTTTGTTAAAACTTGTTAACTATTTACAAGTGAAAGCTATTGATGTCTTTCTTACTACTATTTTCAAAATAGGTTTGTAACCATACCTTAGACTAACAACATTAGGTATGGCAAGAGATACCTTTATCAAACATAAGGAAGATGCAATGATCTATGAGGAGAATGGACCAATCATAACAAATTACAATGTTGTGTCAACTCAATTGGAGTCCAAACTAGTTACACTACCTATAGTCACTTCTACTACAACTAAATAATAACTTACTTGTTCAAACTATGGTAAAACTGGTCATGCCAAAAAAATGTCACAACAAGAAAAGAAAAGAACCTATAATACTTGTTGTACCCACTAAAATTGTTGAATCGATAGTTGAAGTTACTACACAACCTATTAAACCAACTAGAGTACCATTGAAATATCCATGTATTATTTGTTTTAGCTTTAAACACCGTGCATTCGATTATCCTAGAAAGATAGAAGTTCAAAAAATGTTTTGGACTAAGCCGAACATTATTCCCACTATAGTAGCAAAACCTTCTAAACCTAATAATGTAATAGTTAATGTAATTGTTGTTGTCATGACATGTAGCCAAGTACCAAAGCAACAAGTTTTTAAAGAAGGTGAGTCGATGAAAGCAAAAGTAATAGCTAATTGGCAAACTAAAGACCAGATGCGTGATTTGTTTATCCATATTATCATGGAGTTACAGGGGAATGATTCGATATCACAAGCACCTATTGAATTGAACGAACCACTTTGTTCAAATTGGGTTGGTTTATTAGAATCGGTAAATCAATCGATTATTAGTAAGTAACTTGTTTAGTTGACTATACAAACAACTTACTAAAAAAGATTTTGGAGGAGATTTTGAAAGACATCAGCACTCAAGTTTTGGAGACCAAGTATGTAATCAACTTGGGGTAACTTTTAAGGATTGTGCCACACATCAAAAGATACATTTTAAAGTTGGTTAAGTCTATTCAACCGATGTAACCTAAACTTGTTCAACCAATGCAACTAAACCTATTCAACATGAACCTACATGTGTAGCAATGGCTATTGACCACCAAATGGTAATGATTCAAGTTCAAGTTGGTAAGAATTTATCGATGATGTGTTAATTGATGGAGGTTCTAGAATAAATATCATTAATGAAAACTTAAAGGTACAATTAGGTCTGTCAAAGCCTAATCTAGCGCCTTACAATCTACATATGGCGGATCAAACCATAGCCAAACCACTTGGTCTTATTAGGGACTTCAAATATTTGTTCATGGTATTCCCTATATAGTTACATTTATTGTTATCAACAATAATGTTTTAGATTCTAGTTACTAAATGTTGTTAGGATGCCCATGGTTGAGAGATGCTAAAGTATCCCATGATTGGGGAACTAATATAGTCACTATACAAGGAAGAAGAACAGTGATAACCATACCTATTACCAAGAAACTTGGTGTTCAAACCAAAAGATTAGAAATCTTAGTATGTTATGATTTCCATTTTGGAATATTATATGAAGAGGAAGATGTGATGTTTGCCACATAGTTAGACCTATTTTCAATAAGAACCATAACAATACTCATTCATACACATACCAAATCTCAGTATATTAAATCAATTCCAAAATGACATGTTGAACTGGTATGTGTTTTAGTTGTTAACTTAGTTATCCCACTTGACATTATCAAACAACACCTACCTGAGACTTTTTTCCATCCAAAAGTGGGGGAAATGATCATTGATGAAACATTTTTTTGAGATGAATATAAGATCTAACCATAGTTGGTTGGATAATCATTGAGGAAGAGTAGCTAACCAAAGTCAATTTGGGCACCAAGGAAAATGTGCAACAAGTGAAAGTGAATATTGTTGCAATGCTGAGACATGGCAGCACTGCTGAAACTAATCTATGTACCCTACTTTTGTGCTGTCGGATCCAGGCCATGACATTATCCCCTCCTCAAGCGATATCTTCTAGATGGAGCCAGTTTGTTAGGATACCATTGGTGGAACCAATTAACCAAGTCTTGGGCATGAACTAGGTTTTCAGCAGGCTCCCAAGTAGTTTTAGAAGGAGATTCTTGTGATCTGTTAGAACTTGGACTCGATGCTAAGCTCCGACAAGATACGGTCTCCACTGCTCAAATGCCGTGATGATTGCCAGGAGTTCTTTATCGTAGACCTGGTAGTTGATTTCGGCATTGGTCAGCCTTTGTGAATAGAAAGTAATCGGATGCGGCAACCCCATATTCCAAATTGAGATAGGATAGCTCCCAAAGCAAAATCCGAAGCGTCCATTTCCACAATTAATGGCTTGGCAGGGTCGAGATGTATCAAGATTGGTGCAGAGGTGAATGCCATCTTGAGAGTGTCAAAAGCAGCCTTTGGATTCCACGAGAAGGGCTTGTCCTTGCAAGTCAAGGTTGTTAGTAGTGTTATGATCTTGGAATAACTTTTAATAAACCGACGATAGAAATTGGCAAACCCCAAGAAGCGTTGAACGTCCTTGACCGAGGATGGAGTAGCCCAACACTGGATGGTTTCGACCTTCGACTTGTCCATGAAAATGCCATCTGGAGAGATCACGTAGCCAAGGAACGCCACTGAGGAATTGTCGAATTCACATTTTTCCAGCTTGGCGTATAAGCCATGCTCTCATAGCGTCGCAAGCACCAATCGTACATGCTTGTCGTGGTTTTCCTGGTTCTTGGAAAAGATTAAAATGTCATCAAGATAGACCACGACAAATTCGTCCATGTACTCCCGGAAGATATCATTCATCAGGTGCTGAAAGACTGCAGGTGCGTTGGTGAGGCCGAAGGGCATGACCGTGTATTCAAAGTGGCTGTAGCGTGTGCGGAAGGCTGTCTTCCACTCATCACCGGGGCGAATCCTAAGCAGGTTGTAGGCTCCACGAAGGTCAAGCTTGGTGAAGATCTTCCCGGTACGTAGCCGATCCAGGAGGCTTGAAATCAAGGGCAAGGGATATCGATTCTTTTTGGTTATCTTGTTGAGTCCACGATAATCCACACAGAGTCAAAGGGAGCCGTCCTTCTTCTTGACAAACAGAATTGGGGCGCCGATTGGAGACTTGGAATGCTGGACGAACCCTTTGGCAAGGTTTTCAGTAAGGTAATCACGCAGGGCTTGGAGTTCTGGTTTCGATAGGCCATAGATAGGACCAAAGGGTGGTGAGTGTCCTTCCTCTAAATCAATCGAACAGTCGTATGGACAATGTTCGGGGAGCTGATCAGCCTTATTATTTTCAAAGACATTAGCAAAGTCCTTGTACTTCTCGGGGAGTTTGACAGGTTTTGGTTTGGATTGGGAGTTTTTGTTGTTGGTTGGGTTGACATGGATGGCGAAGACTTGAAGATTATTGGCAGCCCAATAGAAAGGTACTACTCCATCAAAGAAGATCCGGACAGGGTTGGTTTTTTGAGCAGGATTCTCGATAGGATTTTTGATAGGACAAGGTTTGGTTCTGGCCATCGGAGGGCTCTTGACCACAGGACTTGACGGGACAAACTTGACAATATTGGAATTGGTTCCGACCCTGTTTGGGTTCTTGACCGTAGGGTTCTTGGCAGGACTTGACAAGGTGTTTCTTCTGGGCTTGGGGTTCTTGAGAGGTGCACCGTTGTGCGCTGAAGGTGAGGGTTCTGGATCGCCAATCGATGATAGGGTTGTGCGCGTCTAGCCAAGGCAGACCAAGGATGACGGGATGGTGAGGGGTTGAGATGATGTTGAGAACAATCTTTTCCGCGTGCTTGCCGATACGGAGTTCCAGAGGGGTTGTCTCGTGTGTGATTACACTGGAAACGATGGTTCTCCCATCAACAACCTCCACCAAAACAGGGGCTGACTTCTTGACCATAGGAATGTTATGTTGGGTGACAAATGTTTGGTTGATGAAAGAAGAGGTGGCGTCGAAGTCCACCAATGCTAACACTTGTGGTATTTCTTCCAGAATACGAATGATGTCCACATGCTGAGTGAAGCTGGGACTAGGACGAACGACTGAACAGGAGCTTTTGCAAAGGTGGTGCTAGGTGAGATCCAGTTGCACGGCTCCTACTCTGACTCGATGTTCTTGTTTTCCAATACTTGGGGAGTTTCCACAGCTTGCACTTGAAGTTTGACAAGCTTTTGAGGGCACTAGCGAGCGATGTGCCTTGGGTTGCCACAGTAGAGGCACAAGTTGTTTGCCCATTGGCGAAGTTTCTCGGCCTCTATCAAAGGTTTGAACTTGGCTGCGTCGATCTGCATCGGGGCAAGTCCGAAAGAGGCAGGTCGGGCAACTATTATTGTTTGGGGAACTAAGGGGAGCGTAGTAGGGCGACTGATCCAAAGCTAGGCGTTGGAGGTGACTTTCTTTTCCTGGAGACCTTTGAACAAACGATTATCACACTGAATTGCCTGGGTGATGGCTTCACTGAAGGAAGAAGGGTTTGCGAGTGTCAACAAAAGATCTTAAACATCATCACGAAGCCCACAGCAAAACTGATCAATCAAGGCAGCTTCTCCCCAGTTGACGTTGCAGGCAAGCTACCTGAATTCTAAGGCAAAGACGGTGGCCGAACGTGTCCCTTGCTGGAGCTGACGTAGCTTGTTGGCTGAAGTTCTGGCCTTGTCACTGTCCCCAAACACTACTTCAAATTCTGCCATAAAGGCGTCAAAATCTTGTAGGAGAGGGGATGATGTTTCCAGGATGGGAGCAAACCATGTTGTAGCTATCCCAGTAAGTAGGGTTCCAACAAATCTTATACAAGTGGTGTCATCTAGATAGCGACGAGGGTGTAGCTGAATGATCAGGCATACCTAGTTGACAAAGCCTCGAAATTTGGGGCGTGTTCTGTCGAACTTTTTTGGTAGGCTGATCTTGGGCTCTGGGGCGACCATTGCAAGGGCAGCAGGTACTAGGGTAGGAGGTTGTGGTTGATCCTGCATGCGGTTCACTGAGTTTCTGAGCACGACATTTTCTTGTTAAAGGTGTTGAAGGGTGGCGAGGATTTGATTGAGGTCAATGTTTGATTCCGAATTGTCCATGGTGGTAGTTATCGATGATAACGATGAGGTTGAAGGTTGCAGGGAGGCTTGAGGTCCAACAAGAGTATTATTATGGTACTACTGTATTCGGCTTTGACGTGATTTCTGCCTTTGGATTCTATGCAAATAGTGGCGGTTCCGAACTAAAACAACAAAAATTTCAGGAGAATGGGTATGATCCCGTTTGGAATTCGGATGCGATGGCGCCCGGAACTGCAGCAAGCTAGAAGAAGAACCCAACTTCTGCAAATGTCGATCTTTAGATTCCTATGAAAATCGATGGAGGAGCAATGAGCAAGTCTGATCTTCCAGCACTCGCGAAAATTACTATAGTTGGCAATTCCAACTCTGCAGAAGTTTAAAAAGAAGAAGATGTGACTGAGCTTGGCGCTGGCACAGATGGATTTCTATGGTAGACTAGTGGAGATGCATCCGTCAAGCCACAAAAATAAGCAAAAGCAAGTTAGACGCTAATCACTCGGCTGTAGAAGATCGTGAAGAACAATAACAACAGGCACATAAGAAAGAGGGCATGATGGCAAGGATGATGGAGAAACTGCCAGGACATTTGCACCACCATCGCAACAATAACAACAAAATTGTTATAGATCCTGTTGTTACTAGTGATGATAACGGCAACGAGGCTACTGATTCCAAACAGAAGAAGGAGCAGACCAAACTATTATGGACTGGACTAAGGCGAGGCAAGGCAAGGAAACCTGGCTACAACCAAGTGGGGAAATACAAGACAAGACAAGACAAAATAAGACAATACTAGAAGACTAAGAGCTCTATTGATCCATCAACTGGTGTTGGTTTGCTGGAGGGTTGTCCCCCAGACCATCTCCTTTTATAACCTTGAACCATCCTATCTTGAGATGCCGAGATGTGGCTACACTACCGAGACGTGGCTACACTGCTGCATTATCGAGACGTGGCTGCACTGTTGCATTTCCGAAACATGGCTGCACTACTGCACTTCCGAGACGTGGTTGCACTACTGCGCTGCTACAACGCTGAGACATGGCAGCACTGCTGAAACTAATCTATGTACCCTACTTTTGTGTTGTCGGATCCAGGCCATGACATAGGGACCGGTTATAAAATGGCCATTTTCTACTAATGTTTAGGGTTAAAGAAAGAGTAGAAGATGGTGTGGATTATAAATTGTTGGAATGTCCACATTAACAAAAACATAAATTGAATATAAAAAAAACATGCAAAGATTTTGTTAATTTTTGTTCTTATTAACTACACAACTAAACTTCAGCCAATAGTTGCTAAAGCCATTCAAACATGCATTCAAAGTTCATTTTAACTCTTAGAATTCTCAAATGATTAAGGACTAATTTTTGATGGGCAAGAACCAAAGGTAAACTTTAGAATGGCCAACCTAAAACCTAAACATTATTACCCCCCCCCCCCTTT
>Ga0209611_10001397_pt1 | contig 40867 bp, 29 predicted proteins | sample S1TSphgellanicum_3_FD_187693 | JGI IMG/M metagenome (GOLD analysis project Ga0209611, IMG submission 187693) | Host-associated microbial communities from peat moss isolated from Minnesota, USA - S1T2_Fc - Sphagnum magellanicum MG (SPAdes) (version 2) | ecosystem: Host-associated > Plants > Peat... | reverse complement strand
CTGGAAGCGCGGCTTTCGCAACTGGCGCTGTGGATTGTGAATGCGGAGAAGGAGGAGATTCCCTACGCGCTGAAATTGGGGCGCACGTCGCTGCCGCTCGGCCTGGGGGCGGCCCATTCGCGGCGCGCGCTGGAGGCGTTGGCGGTGGCGGGAGTGGGGTCGGCTTGAGGCATAGCGTTTCAAAAATAGTTCTGCTGCCCTCGTGCCTTTTGGCCCGGAGGGCCTCAAACTAAGCCGGACTCAAAGCGGTTACGGTACGCGCTAGCCCTCCGGGAAGAAGGATTCTTCGAGCATGAGGCTGAGGCAGTGGTAAATCGGCAGGTGGAATTCCTGGATGCGGTAGGTTTCGCTGGAGGGCACACGCAGGCAGAGATCGGTGAGGGCGAGAAGCCTGCCTCCGCTTTTTCCAGTCAGACCGACGCGGACGATCTTCCTGGCCTTGGCCACTTCCATGGCGGCGCAGACATTGGCGGAATTTCCGGATGTGCTGATGCCGATCAAAACGTCGCCGGGTTTGCCCAGGCCCCAGACGAGTTGCGCGAAGGAGAGCTGGGGATCAACGTCGTTGGCAAAGGCGGAGTTGTAGGCCAGAAAACTCGTGAGGGGGATCGCGGCCAAACCGCCCTGGAGCTTGTCGCGCAAAAATTCGGGAAGCGTTGCCTTCTCCTTTTGCGAGAGCGGGCGTTTTTTGACGAAGCCTTTCAGCAGCTCTCCGGCCCAGTGTTCGGCGTCGGCCGCGCTACCGCCATTGCCGCAGAGCAGGAGTTTTCCTCCCTTTTGCAGGGAATCGCGCATGGCGAGGAAGGCTTTTTGTATGTCGTCCCGGCAGACTTCGAGTTCAGGGCATCGGGCAACGAGGTTGGCGAGATGAATATCCGTTTTATCGCAACTCATGATCTCATTTTGCAGAGAATCGGCGACATGAAAGCAAAAATGACAGAAACCTGAGATTGAACTAATATCCTTTATGGCCATAAGCGTGGGATGCGGAAGCTGGGCTGATGCCGAATATACGGGGCTGCTTTACCCCAAGTCGTTTCCGCCCGATCTTCGGCTGTGCGGCTACGCGATGTGGTTTGACCATGTCGAGGTCAACTCGAGCTACTACGCCATCCCGAAAAAGGAAGCGGTGAAAAAGTGGGTGGACCAAACTCCGCCCTCCTTTGTTTTTGATATCCGCTTGCCGCGAGCGATTTCACAAAGCCCGGCCAAAGCCGGGAAGGATGGCAGGCTGATCGAAATGCTGCTTAAGAGCTTGGAGCCCTTGATGAGGACGAAAAAGCTGGGCACCTTTCTTCTGGTCCTGAGTCCTTTATTTATTCCAGGGCGGCACCAACTGGAGGAACTCGATGCGTTGATTGAGAAAATTCATCCGCATCCGCTCGCCGTCGAACTCCGGCATGCGGGATGGGTCTCGAAAAAATTACTGCCTCCGACGCTCGAATTCTTCAGCCGAAGAAAGCTGACGTGGGTTTCGGTCGACATGCCGCGGGTCAAAGGCGCGGAGTTGATGCCGGTGGTGGATGAGGTGACCCGCCCGCAGTTGGCGTATCTGCGGCTGCACGGCCGGAATCGGCATTGGCTAAAAGCAAAAACGGCAGCGGAGCGTCACACCCACGCCTACGACCCAGGCGAACTCGACGAATTGGTGCGGCGCATCCATCGTCTTTCCAAAAAAGCGAGGGAAGTCAGGGTGGTGGCCAATAATCATGCTCTCGATTACGCCCCTCGAACAGCGCTGGCGCTGAAGGAGCTGTTGGGACAAAAGACCTAGCATGAGTCGCGAGGCTATTTGCCGCTTTGGCCTTGAGCGCAGCCTGAGTCTGGAACCGGAGGGTGATGGCTGACTTTTCCTCACGAATCACGTCATCTTTCAGCGAACTCACCCTGCAGTCGGGACTGCCGGAAAACATCTTTACTTAACCTTTAAATTTCCTTGATTTTCGTTATTTAGAAGTTAAGTGTCTCGACCAACCCTCCGTCTTTTCTCTCTCTTCTCTCAACTCCCTCATCCGTGAAGCGTTCTCCTGTAAATTTGACCGCAGGAATTTTGATTTTTGCGCTGATTCTGGCGGGATGTTCAAAACAGGAGGAGACCGCTCCCGCCTGTCCGCCGGTCGTTCTGGTGACGAAGGCCGAAAAAGCGGATGTTCCGATTTTCACGGAAGCGATCGCCACGCTGGAGGGTTCGACCAACTCGCAGATTTTCGCGCAGGTTTCCGGTTACCTGCTGACGAAGAATTACAATGAAGGCGGCCAGGTGAAGCAAGGCGATGTGCTTTTCCAGATCGACCCGAAGCCGTTCCAAGCCGATCTCGACAAGGCGACGGCGACGCTCCAGAACAACCAGGCTCAACTCCTGCGCACGCAACAAGACCTGGCCCGCTATGCCGTTCTGGTCAAGAGCGGCGCGGTCAGCCAGCAGGAATACCAGAATGAAGTGCAGACGGTGCAATCGGCGCAGGCGAATGTGGATGCCGCACAAGCCACGGTGACTTCGGCGCAGATCCAACTCGGCTACACGAAGATTGTCGCGCCGATCACCGGAATCGCGGGTAAAGCCCTGGCACAGGTGGGGGACTTGATCAGCCCGAACATGCAACTAACGACCATTTCGGCGCTCGATCCCATCGAGGTGGCCTTCACCGTGCCGGAGCAATTTTACCTGGATCATGCGGATCGTTTTGCCAAGGCGATGGAAATACCGCAGAACGAGCGACCGGAGAGTATCGAACTCTTGATGGCGGACGGATCAGTCTATCCCAAAAGAGGGCGCTTTGAGTATGTGAACCGCCAAGTCCAGACCTCGACCGGGGCGATCAGTGTTTATGCCTTGTTTCCGAATTCCGACAACATCCTGCGTCCCGGCATGTATGTGAAAGTGCGGGCCGTCACGCAGAACATCTCGAATGCCGTGGTGATCCCGCAACGCTGCGTGAACGAATTGCAGGGGATCAACCAGGTCGTGGTCATCAAAGCCGATAACACGGTCGAAATTCGCAATGTCGTCACCGGCGACCAGGTCGGCCCGCTTTGGGTCATCACCTCGGGATTGGAGCCGGGCGAGTTCGTGGTGGTGGAGGGCATCCAGAAATGCCAGCCCGGCGAAACCGTCACGCCCGAACCTTACGTCGACGACACAGCGTCCCCCTCGACGAACGCCGCGCCCGCGTCGCCTTCCAATCCGTAAGCGCGCATGGCCTCGTTTTTCATCAACCGGCCCATCGTGGCCATCGTCATCGCGATCGTCACGGTGATTCTCGGGTTGGTGGCAATGCTCGATCTTCCGATTGCGCAGTTCCCGAACATCGTTCCGCCTGAAGTGCAGGTGAAGGCGACCTACACCGGCGCGGACGCGCTGACGGTGGAGCAATCGGTGGCCACGCCGATCGAGCAGCAGATGAGCGGCGTCGATAACATGAATTACATGTACTCGGTCAATGCCAACAGCGGACAGTCCTGCCTGACGGTGAATTTCGACATCAAGACCGACCCGAACATCGACCAGATCCTGGCGCAGATGCGTTCCTCGCAGGCTTCATCGCAATTGCCTTCGCAGGTGAGCAACTACGGCGTGACGGTGCAGAAGTCGACCTCGGCTCCGCTGATGCTCTTCGCGCTCTACTCGCCGCATGGCACCTATGACAATATCTTCCTGGCGAACTATGCCTATATCAACCTGAACGATGCGCTGACGCGCGTTCCGGGCATCGCGAGCGTGACCATCTTCGGCGCGGGACAATACGCGATGCGCATCTGGGTGAATCCTGATGTCCTCGCCCGACGCAACATCACGGTGCCTGAAATTATCCAGGCGGTGCAGAAGCAGAACACAGTCAACCCGGCCGGGCAGATCGGCGCGGAGCCGGTGCCGAAGGGACAGGAATTCACCTACTCGGTGCTCGCGCAGGGCCGGCTCAGCACGGAGGCCGACTTTGGCAATATCATTGTTCGCGCCAATGAAGACGGCTCGGTCGTCCGCCTGCGCGACGTGGCCCGGATCGAACTCGGCGCCCAAAGCTACAATCTGATCGGTCGTTTCAACGGCAAACCGGCGGCGATCCTGGCGCTCTACCAACTTCCCGGCACAAACGCGCTGGACGCGGCCAACGGGGCCAAAAAACTGATGGCCGAATTGAGCAAGCGGTTTCCGCCCGACATGAAATGCGACATCGCGCTCGACACCACGCTGGCGGTCAGCGCGGGCGTGAAGGACATCGAGCATACCCTTTTTGAAGCCATTGTCCTGGTGGTCCTGGTGGTCTATATCTTCCTGCAAGGCTGGCGCGCGACACTCATCCCGCTGATCGCTGTGCCGGTATCGCTGATCGGCACGTTCGCTTTCTTTCCGATGTTCGGTTTTTCGATCAACACGCTGTCGTTGTTCGGACTGGTGCTGGCCATCGGTCTGGTGGTCGATGACGCGATCGTGGGGTGGAGGCAGTCGAGCATCACATCGAGAAGGGGCTCTCGCCGAAGGAAGCCGCGCTCAAGGCGATGCATGAAGTTTCCGGGCCGGTCGTGGCGATTGCGCTGATCCTCTCGGCCGTATTCGTCCCGACCATTTTCATCCCAGGCATCACGGGACGGCTTTACCAGCAGTTCGCCGTGACGATTGCGATATCGGTGTTGATCTCGGCCTTCAACGCGCTGACGCTGAGCCCGGCCCTCTCGGCCCTGCTGTTGCGCCCGCGCAAAGAAGGCCGCGGGCCGATTGCGATGTTCTTCCGCTGGTTCAATCGCGTTTTCGGCTCGGTCACCAATGGCTATGTGGGCGTCTGCTCTTTCCTCATCCACAAGATGTCCATCACGGCGATCATCATCCTGGTGTCGGTGGCCGGCATCTGGTGGATCAACAAGCAACTGGCGCCCGGCTTCATCAACCAGGAAGACCAGGGCTACGCCTACGCCATCATAACGCTGCCGCCCGCCGCGTCGCTGCAGCGCACGGATGAAGTTTGTAAAAAGGTCGAGGCGCTGGTCGACGGCGTGCCCGGCGTCCAGAGTTGCACGACCATCGTGGGCTATAATTTGATCAGCGCGGTGCAAAATACATATAGCGGATTTTTCTTCATCACGCTCAAGCCCTGGGAGGAGCGCTATGACATGGACAATGTGCGGACCGAAAATGCGAAGGCCATTTTCACCAATCTCAACGAGCAGATTCGGACGCTGCCGGAATGCGTCGGTTTTGCCTTTCCACCTCCGCCGATTCCCGGCATCGGCACGGCGGGCGGTGTGACGATGGTGCTGCAGGACCGCACCGGCAAGGATGTCCAGTATCTCGAAGACAACATGCTGAAGTTTATCGCCGCGGCGCAAAAGCGGCCTGAGATCGCGATGATCCAAAGCCCGTTCAACGCGCACATTCCGCAGCGATTTGTGGATGTGGACAAGGACCGCGTGCTGAAGCAGGGCGTGGAACTCTCCAGCGTTTACCAGACCATCCAGGCTTTCATGGGCGGCTCGTTCGTCAACTATTTCAATCGGTTTGGACGCCAGTGGCAGGTCTATGTGCAGGCGGAGGGCCCCTTCCGCACCGAGGGAAAGCAACTCGCGCAATTTTATGTGCGAAATAATAAAGACGAGGCGGTTCCGCTCGGCACTTTGACCAGCGTCCGGGACACGATGGGCCCGGAATTCACGCAACGCTTCAACCTCTACCGCTCGGCGCAGCTCAATGCTTTTGCCAAGCCCGGCTACAGCGACGGCCAGGTGATGGAAGCGATGGAGGAAGTCTTCCGCGAAACGATGCCGCCCGAAATGGGGTTTGCCTACATGGGTATGTCGTTCCAGGAACAGCAGGCGGCGCAGGGCGTGCCCCCGGCGGCCATCTTCGCGTTGTCGCTGGTTTTCGTATTCTTGATCCTGGCGGCGCTCTATGAAAGCTGGTCGCTGCCGTTCAGTGTTTTGCTGAGCCTGCCCGTGGCCGTGGTTGGCGCGTTCCTGGCCCTGTGGGCGCGCGCGCTCGAAAATAACGCCTACGCGCAAATCGGCCTGATCATGTTGATCGGGCTGGCGGCCAAGAACGCGATTCTGATCGTCGAGTTTTCCCGCGCCGAGCACATGACTGGCAAGCCGCTGCTGGAGGCTTCGCTGGAAGGGGCCCGTCTCCGCTTGCGCCCGATTTTGATGACCTCGTTTGCGTTCATCCTGGGCTGCGTGCCGCTCTTGATCGCACTCGGCGCGGGCATGGTGTCCCGAAGGATTCTCGGAACAACGGTGGTCGGGGGCATGTTGTTTTCTTCCGTGATTGCGATCTTCCTCATCCCGGTGAGTTTTTATGCGATGGAAACGCTGCTGGGCGAAAAGAAGGCCGAGTCTGTCGAGCCGCCGAAGCCCGAAGAACCGGCCGACATCGATGCGGAAAAATAAGGGCGAGAGAACAAATTTGCTCAGCATGTCGCGCGAAAAGCGATAACCTGAGACCGTGAATAAATATAGCTGGCAGAAAGTCGCTCTGGTCATGTTTGGGCCTACCGTTTTCGCATTCATTCCGTGTTTGGCCCAAGCCACAGACGCGGCCAAGCCGATCCCAGTTCCCTTGGCGCCGGGAATTAACAAGGGCAACGTGGATAACATTTCCGGCCCTCGTTACTTCTGGTTCTGGGCGGGGCCGGGCCTCGTCACGGTCAACATGGCCTTCAAGGATTTTGGCGTCTTTGGCAACCCGCTGCGCCAGGTGATGCATTTCAATATTTATACCGCCGACGGAACGCTACTTTCTCCCTTACAGGTCGAGTCGGTCGACAAGCTGGAACATCTTTCCGTGCCGGGAAAAATTCCAACGCGCACCAAGTACGTCATTGAGGTCAAGGCGCAGGACGCCACCATCCGAATGGGCGGCTATTATGAGCTGTCCGTGACGGGAGCGGTCGATTTCGGCGATATAAAAAACACGTCGCAAAAAGTGCAACCGATCGACACATCACTCTACCACCCGGTCGGACCTCTCACGAAGTAACGGGATCGTCTGGCCCTTATTTCCCAAAAAAGTGGCGTTAACAGGCGATTCAGCGCTTGAGTTTGTCTAACAGGCCTTTTTTGCTAAAATTAGGTATCAGGGGCATGGACACAGGCAAATTATCACAGTTTAACTTTCTGGCGGGTGGAGGCGATATGGGAGAAAGGATTCGCACCTTAGCCTGGGAAAAGACGTCTCTTGGACCTCTTAATTCGTGGCCGCAAAGTCTGAAGACCGCGATTGGGCTGATGTTGAATTCTCAACATCCCATTTGGGTCGCTTGGGGCCCGGAAGCATTGTTCCTTTATAACGACGCTTACATAGACGTGCTGAGTTTGGCCAAGCATCCATGGGCGCTGGGCAAGCCGGCGGCTGTCGTCTGGGCCGAGATTTGGGATATCTGCGGCCCCCTGGCTGACAAGGTCTTCGAAAAGGGGGAGGCCTCGTTCGTCAATGATGTTCGCCTTTTCATGAGCCGAGGCGATTTCCTTGAGGAAACCTTTTACTCCTTTTCCTACAGCCCGATACGCGACGAGGCCGGAAACGTGGGGGGCCTTTTTTGTCCATCAACGGAGGTTACCTCCAAGGTTCTTCATACCCGGCGCCTGCGCACACTGTCGGAGCTTGCCTCGGAGTCCCTGACCCAAAAGTCAACTTCGGCCGCGTGCAAAGCTGCGGCGGCTATTATAAAAAACGCCCCGGACGATATCCCCTTTGCCCTGCTTTATCTGGTCAGTTCCGATGGAAACTACGGAATATTGGAACAGGCTATTGGAGTTTCAGAAACAGATGGCGTTATCTGCCCCCGCGACGTCGACTTGAGAAATGTGACTTCGAACGACGCCCTTTGGCCCATCGCTCGTGTTGTCAGAACGGCTCAACCCGAGATTATTTCAATCAAGGACTTCGAAGGCTTTCCCGTGGGCGCGGCCAATCAGCGTTTATCCGAGGCCTTTGTGCTACCCATTGTTTCGCGGGGAGATGCGCGCGCTTCCGGCGTCCTTGTTGCCGGGGTTAATCCGACGCGCAAACTGGATTTCGAATATCGAAGTTTTTTTGAACTGGTTGCCGGTCATATTGCCACGGCCGTTCAAAACGCCCGTGCCGCGGAAGAAGAAAAGAGGCGGGCAGACATGCTGGCCGAACTCGACCGCGCCAAGACCACTTTCTTTAGCAACGTCAGCCATGAGTTAAGGACTCCGTTGACCTTGATTCTCGGCCCCTTGGAAGACGGCATACGCGAAAGCGCCAATCCACCGGAGTGGCTGACGCTCGCACACCGTAATTGCCTGCGGCTCCTTAAGCTGGTCAATACGCTTTTGGATTTCACCCGAATCGAAGCCGGGCGTATTGAGGCCTACTTTGAGCCGACCAACCTGGCAGCCTACACCGACGAGCTGGCCAGTGTTTTCCGCTCTGGTATCGAGCGGGCCGGCTTGCGGCTGCTGGTCAATTGCACCCCATCACCCGAGCCGACCTATGTTGATCGCGAGATGTGGGAGAAGATTGTCTTCAATCTGCTCAGCAACGCCCTGAAATTCACCGAGCGGGGAGAAATCGAGGTGAGGCTGGAACCGAGCGTCGATGGAAAGTCTATCCAACTAGCGGTGCGCGACACCGGCACCGGCATTCCTGAGGATGACTTGCCCAAGGTCTTTGAGCGCTTTCGCCGTCTCAAGTCCAGTTGGTCGCGTTCACACGAGGGAACCGGCATCGGGTTGGCGCTGGTTCAGGAACTGGTGCGACTCCATGGCGGTGAAATTAACGTCGTAAGTAAAGTGGATTCCGGCACGACATTCACGGTCGTTATCCCCGTGGGTGCCGGCCATCTATCCCATGAACGCATGGGAACCTCTCAGGTCAAGGAATCGGAGAAACGAAATGCCGCGCCCTTTCTGGAAGAAGCTTTGCGATGGTTTCCGGGCAAGGAAATCGATTCATCCCGCTCACCATCCGGCGGCACGCTGACAGACGCGCCCCTCAACGGCGGCGGGCGCCGGGAAGAGTCAAAGAATGGCATCTTGCTGGCCGACGACAATGCGGACATGCGGAGCTATGTCCAAAGGCTCCTGGTGGCTGAGGGCTACAAAGTCATCGCCGTTGGCAATGGGGAAGAGGCGCTGGCAGCGGTGCGCCAGGAAACTCCGGATCTCATCCTGAGCGATGTCATGATGCCGAAGCTTGATGGTTTCGGACTGCTGCGCGAGCTTCGAAGCGATGCTTCGACTGCTTCCATTCCCATCATATTGCTCTCGGCGCGGGCCGGCGAAGAATCGCGAGTGGAGGGGGTTGAAGCGGGAGCAGATGACTATTTGATCAAGCCTTTTAGCGCCCGCGAGCTTCTGGCGAGGGTTAAAACCCACCTTAAATTGGCGCGGATTCGCCAGGAAGCGCAGGAGAAGCTGGCGGTGGCGCACGCCCAGTTGGAGGACAAGGCCATGCATCTCGAGGCATTAGTCCAGCAGCGAGCGGCGAGATTGACGGAGACCATTGGCGACTTGGAGTCATTTTCCTACAGCATTGCGCACGATATGCGCGCCCCACTCCGTTCTCTTCAAGGTTTCGCCAGCATTCTTTTGGCCGATTACAGTGAGAAATTGGACGAAGAAGGCCGGGGATTCTTGAAGAGGATTGCCGTTTCGGCGGGCCGAATGGACAAGCTAATCCAGGACGTTCTAAACTACAGCCGCGTGGTGCGGAACGAGTCGCCGATCGAGCATATTGACGTTGGCCAACTCCTGCGCGACATCATTGACACTTATCCTGCCTTGAGCCCGGAAATGGCGACCATCGATCTGGAAGGCCCATTCCCGCCGGTGTTGGGAAACGAAGCCATGCTTATGCAGATTTTCTCAAACCTTTTGGGCAATGCGATCAAGTTCATGCCTCCGGGAGTAAGGCCACAAATCAGAGTGTGGGCCGAACGCAAAGGAGCTGAGGTGCAAATTTTTGTCAAGGACAATGGGATTGGAATCGCTCTCGATCAACAAGAGAAGATTTTTGACATTTTTCAGCAGGTAGAGCCGCGCTTCGAAGGAACGGGAATCGGGCTGGCCATCGTCCGGAAGGCGGTGGAACGAATGGGCGGCAAGGTGGGCGTGAAATCAGCAATCGGTCAAGGCAGTACATTTTGGATCGAGCTCAAAGGTTTCGAGGGAAGCAAAAAATGAGCGCTGGAGCTGTTCTCTATGCGGAGGACGACGAAAACGACGCCTATTTCCTCCAGAGAGCCTTCCGGCAAGCGGGCGTTGCCAATGCCCTGATTGTCGTTCCCAATGGACAAGAGGCAATCGACTATTTATCCGGGAACAGACCGTATGCAGACCGGAACGAACATCCGTTGCCTTGCCTGGTGCTACTTGATTTGCACATGCCGAAAAAATCAGGCATGGAAGTCCTCAGTTGGATTCGCGGCCACTCCTCCCTTTCTACAATACCGGTCATCATATTGACCTCGTCGCTTCAAGACAGGGATATTGAACGTGCCTACCTTGGCGGGGCCAACGCCTACCTGGTGAAACCTTCCCAGCCCGAAGAGTTGAGCGAAATGGTAAAGACGATCCGAGATTTTTGGCTGGGCCAAAACAAGTCCTGCGTAAGAGATCGCTAGATGTTCAGCCCCGATGAGATACCTAATTGACGCAGGCGTTTGGTCGCCTTACAAACCGCGACTAAGCCTGTGGTTGCGAAAAGCTCGACAGACCCCGGGTTGCAACCTTGCGCTCGCCTTTATAGCCGACCTGCGCCTGCTGTTTACCTTGCGCGTTAAGGAGATCAATGAGGCTGTCGAGCTTGGCGATAAGATTTTCGGTCAGGGGACTCTTGGAAAGGAATTCCGTCACGCCGTCGGCGGCAGCCTGCCTGCGATGTTCGGGATCTTCCGAAGAGGTCATCAGATAGACCGCGACGTCGCGTTGAGCGTAGTTTCGGCGGACCCAATGCAGAACTTCCAATCCGTTCAAGCCGGGCATATGAAGATCAAGGATGATGACATGCGGAGATATTTGCGGCTCGATGGCTGCAAAATAATCAAGGGCCAGACGACCATCGCTGCAGCGCACGATGGGTTGTTTGAAGCCGGCTCGTTTCAGGCCGCGAGCACTCAATTCGGCAAAGTCACCATCATCGTCGACATGAACGATTCGGATTGTGTCCCGGGTCAACTGTTCCATGCCTCAAGACTAAATCTTTTATGGGACCTTGCGATGGGGTGTTCACCCCATATAGCCCAAGAGGAGAGTTCCACTCATCAACTCTTGGGGGATTTGGGTTTCGTCCGTCGATTCCGATGAGCTTTACCCAAGGCTGCGGTTTGATTCGTATAGCGTTCCTTCAAATTGGCCTGGGCCTTGCGCAGCGCTGCCTCCAGATTTTTGGCCACCGTGATATCCGCGAAAGTGATGACAACTCCGTCGACACGGTTTTCCTGGGTTCGGTAGGGCATGATCCGCACCGTGAACCACCTTCCGTCACGGGTTGCGACTTGCTTCTCGACGAAGGCCCTTTTCTTGAGCACGCCGCGAATGTCGTCTGCCAGCCTCGGGTAATCAAGGGCGGTAACGATATCGGTGATCGGGCGCCCCACATCGCCGGGGATGAGCTTGATGATGCCGGCCGCCTGGGTGGTAAAGCGTCGCACCAGAAGGGCCTCATCCAGAAAGAGAGTGGCGATATCGGTGCTATTCAAAAGGTTCTTCATGTCATCGCTGCTGCGGGAAAGCTCATCCACCTTGGCCTGCAACTCGTGGTTTACGGTTTGAAGCTCCTCGTTCATCGACTGCATCTCTTCCTTGGACGTGGTTAACTCCTCGTTGGTGGACTGAAGTTCCTCGTTCATGGACTGCAACTCCTCATTGGTCGACTTAAGCTCTTCCTGGGATATTTGCATCTCGTCCCGGGTCGTGTGGAGATCCTGATGGGCCTGGTGGAGTTCCTGGGCCATGGCGGAAACGCGGGAGTCGTGGATGGTTGCCTGTCGCGAGGAACTGCCCGCCTTGCTTGCGGGGGGCGTGGCGACATCGGCGAAAACGACCATGACCATTCCTCGTAGAGCCTCCGGATCAGTCACCGGTTCTACCGTGATATCCACATTCTGGGTGCCTCCATTGGTCCCGACTTTCACCTCCTTCAGTTTGACGATAATTTTCTCCCGGACCGCTTTGTGGAAAGCTGCGCTTAGCGCGCTGCCCAAGCCGTCCCGAGACATGGCAAAGAGGTTCCAATTGGCCTTGCCGGCAGCTGGTTCAAGATACTTTCCCGTTTTGCCGCTGACATACAAAATGTCCCCTTCATTCGTCACCAGAACTGCGGCCGGAGAATAGCGCTGGAGGAGCATTTGGTCCGCCATTAACTGCAAACTCGGGACAGCGGCAGTCGCGCCCGATGAGCCGGAGGAAGCGAAAGCCGCTTTTTGTCCCGTATGCACAAAGGCAGAGGATAAATCGATGAGGCTTGTCTGGCGCGAAGTGTCCAGCCGCCGGTAAATTCTCGCTTTGGCCACCACCGGGCTGAAGAGATCCGTAGCCATTGCGATGGTTTCCGAGCTGCCCAGCAGCAAAATTCCTCCAGGATTCAGGCTGTAGTGAAAAAGCGGCATGAGTTTCTTCTGCAATTCGGCGTCCAAATAAATCAGCAGGTTTCGGCAAGTTACGATGTCGAGCCGCGTAAAGGGAGGCTGCATGACAAGATTCTGAGGGGCAAAGATCACCATCTCCCGGATTTCCTTTCGGATGGAATAATCTCCGCGTTCGTTTTTGAGGAAGAAGCGGCGCAGCCTCTCGGCGGAGACATCCGCCTGGATATTGGGTGGATAGACGCCAACCCGGGCCTTGTCGATGGCGTCTTTATCCAGGTCGGTGGCAAAAATCTGAAGCGAGAAGTTTTTGGAGGTATTTGCCTTGGCAATGATCTCCTTGAATATAATGGCGAGGGAGTAGGCTTCCTCGCCCGTAGAACATCCGACGGTCCAAGCCCGCAGAGTTCCGCCTTGTGACCGGGCCGCCAGCAGTTGCGGAATGATCTTATCTTTCAATTGCTCCCAGACACCGGGATCGCGGAAGAAGCTGGTGACACCGATCAGCAACTCCTTGAAGAGAAGATTGGATTCCTGCAAGTTTTCCCGTAGATAACGCACATAATCGGCCATCTTGTTGATCTGATGGAGACCCATCCGCCTCTCGATTCGGCGGGAGATCGTGTTCCTCTTGTAGAGTGAAAAATCATGGCCGGTTTGTGCGCGCAAAAGAATAAGAACCTTCTCCAGGGCGCCTTCATTTTTTTCGCCCGTTTCCGGGGACGGCCTCGCGATGAGCGGCATATGTTTGAGGAAATCGATAATTTTCCCCGGCAACTGCTCCACCGGGGCAATGACGTCGGCCAGCCCGGCCTCGATGGCCATCCGGGGCATGCTGTCGAACTTGGCGGAGGCGGGCGCCTGAACGAACACCGCACCGGCCTTCTCCTTGATGGCCCGCAAACCGAGCGTACCGTCCGATCCCATGCCGGAAAGAATGACTCCGATGCCTTTTTCATTCCTGTCATCGGCCAGCGAGCGGAAGAAGAAATCGATGGGCAAACGCAACCCGCGCGGAGCGGCGGGTTCGAGCAAATGCAGGACGCCGCGTAAGATAGAGAGGTCCCGGTTGGGAGGTATGACATAAACGTGCTCGGGTTCGATTATCATCTGATCCTTGATCTGAACGACCGGCATGCTCGTGGAGCGCTGCAATAGCTCCACCATGATGCCTTTGTGGGTCGGATCGAGGTGCTGCACGATGACAAAGCCAAGGCCGCTGTTTTTAGGTACGTGCCTGAGGAATAGCTCCAATGCTTCGAGGCCGCCGGCCGAGGCGCCAAGTCCAATAATGGGAAATTGGTCCCTGGAGGGGGCCTTATCTTTGGCAGAATTTATGGCCGGGGATTTGCGTGTGACCGGTGAATTCCGCTGTCTGCGGGCGGTTTGCGAGACGGCTTGTTTTTTCATGGCTTGGACATAAGTTTGACACGCGGTGAAGTGCTTCGCCTCCGTACCCGTTTGCCTGGGACGCCATTCATCGGAATCTCCGCCCGGATGGTGGTCCCCTTGCGAGGCGTCGATTCGACGCTGAATTTGCCGCCGACCATTTCGATCCGCTCCCGCGAACCGAGCAGCCCAAGGCGCTTGTACCTTTTGGCACTCATGACGTGTGCGACTTCAAACGATCTGCCGTCGTCGTGGATTTCGAGGCAGATGGCGTCGTTGTTTCTCTGGAGGCTCACACTCACCTTGCTGGCATGCGCATGCTGGTCAACATTCGCGAGGGCCGATAGGGTGACGCGATAAATCACCGTACGCTGGGTGTTATCGAGTTGCTCGATCTCGTCTGAAGCTGTGAATTCGACACGGAGTTTTGTCCGCTTGGCGAACTCCCTGATGAACGATTGAAGAGCTGGAATCAACCCCAGGTCATCCAGCACGGTGGGGCGAAGTTCCCGCGCGAACCGATGAACTATTTCCACGGACTTTTCCACGAGGCGCTGCGTCCGGCTGATCTTCCTTCTCAGTTCGTTGAGGTTGACCTTCTTTTTGAGGGTCAGCGAGGCAAGATGGACGTTGATGCCAACGAGCGTTTGAACGATCTCGTCATGCAATTCCCGGCTGATTCGCTTGCGCTCCTCTTCCTGGGTCAAAAGAAGTTGATGGGAGAGATGTCGGAGTTGTTCCTGCATGTCGCGCGCCTGCGCCTCCGCCTTTTTGAGGGCTGCCTCCGCCATTTCTTTGCGGACGATCTCCAGTTTAAGTTCGCGGTTGGCCGTGGTCAGGCCTTCCATGCGCTGCAAAACCTCCTCTGCTTGCTTGAGAGTGGTGAGATCCGAAACGACCAGGCGGGACCATTTTTTTGTACCCTCCACGGAACTGGCGGGCGTAGCCTGGAGATCGGCCCAAAAAGGTGCGCCCCGTTCGGTTAAGAGCGACACAACACAAACTTGCTTCTGCGGGCAGGTAAAAATCTTCCTTAAGAAGGCATGAAAAGTCGTCAGGCTTTTGGGCGAGACGAATGCGAGAAGACGCTTTTTAAGCAAACGCGACCGTTCTACACCAAGTAATGCAGCTCCGGTTAAGTTGACCTCGAGAATAACGCCGCTTTCATCGATGGAATAATAGCCGACGGGTGCAAAATCATAGAGATCGGTGTATCTGCCCAACTGGGTTTCGACTGCATCCCTGGCTTCCCGAAGCTCGGCGTTCTGCATTTCCAACTCGAGATGGTGAACCTGTAACTCGTGGAGAAGCCTCTTGGCGTCCGATTCCGTTTGAGGTTGATCGATCTCCGGGGGGCGCGATTTAAGTAACTTTTCGGCGCGACGGCGCAGATCGGAAGGATGGGGGACAGGCGTTTTCAAAATATTTGGCAATGGCTGCGAAGGTTATTCGCCGGCTGTTTTCAGAAGCTCAGTGCCACCGGGCATTATGAGGCTCAGGCCGACAAAACGATAGTGTATTATGTGAAGCATGGATTTCGCAATAGACGCACCTCTGAAATTATACCGCTGCGCGTTCCATCCAATGGGGTGAACACCCCATATGCTAGCTGTACTTTGTTGGCCTAGGTTGCGATTGCGACAACCGTGCAGCCTAGCCTATTAGTTTTTCGGGCGAGAGGAAGACAACGGTCGCTAGCAAAAAATCTTCCTCATCTCGAAATGAAAAAGAACGAACCTGTAGTTTTGCCGATCGAAGACCAGATTACCGTTCTCCTCGCGGAGGATCACCAGGGTTACAGAAAGTCCCTGAAGTTGCTGGTGGAAACCGACGGAGATATCGAGGTGGTCGGAGAAGCAAAAAACGGATGTGAAGCCATCCGAATGAACAAGAGCCTTCACCCTGACGTTGTTCTCATGGATATCGCCATGCCCCTTCTCAACGGACTGCAGGCCACACGACAAATCATGGATTCACTGCCGGCGAGCAAAGTGCTCATTCTTTCCTCCCACCCGGATCCGGAATATATCGAGCAAGCCATGGTCTTTGGCGCTTCCGGTTACCTGCTGAAGCAATCCTCATCGGAGGTCCTTGCCCAGGCGATTCGCGAGGTGCAGGGTGGAAAGTCCTACTTCAGCGCAGCCATTTCAAAACAGCTTCGAGATCGCTGCCACAAGATCTTTTCCAAAGCCGTTCTCCCGTGATGAGAGATCGTGCTGTCGGTTGAGTTTGTTCGAGCCTTTATTGGGACAGATGGGGCCTTCCCTCCATTTAACCCTGGCGAGGAGAGATTCGAAGACGCGGGGCCATCTCTTCCAACGTGAGCCACTCCGTTCGAGACGTCGCCGACGCTTCATGGGCAGGGACCGCCGGAGCTGGCGCTGGTGGAGGCCTTGGATCCTTTCGGCCTAAACGAGACCTCCGAGGAACGAGTTGATCTCCCCGGAGATTTCGTCCACATGCGTTTCGAGCGCGAAGTGTCCCGTGTCGTAGAAGACAACCTTGGCCTTGGGAATGTCGCGCTGGAACGCCTTCGCGCCCGGCGGGGTAAAGAACGGATCGTTCTGTCCCCACGTGGCCAGGAACGGCGGCTGGTGCTTGCGGAAATAATCCTGGAACGCCGGGTAGAGCTTGATGTTGTTCGCGTAGTCGAGGAACAGGTCGAGCTGGATCTCCGTATTGCCGGGGCGTTGCAGCAGCGCGGTATCGAGCTAATAAGCCTCGGGCGGCACCTTCGCCGGGTCGGGCGTGCCGTGCTCATACTGGAACTTTGTTCCTTCAAACCCGACGAAGCCACGCAGCGCATCGCGATTGGCCTGCGTCGGCTCCTTCCAATACTTCTGGATTGGATTCCACGCATCGCCCAATCCTTCCTCATAGGCGTTGCCGTTTTGGGAAATGATTCCGGTGACGCGCTCGGGATGAGCCAGCGCGAGGCGGAAACCGGTCGGCGCACCGTAGTCGAAGACATAGATGGCGTACTTCTTGAGTCCGATCGCCTCAACAAAGGCGTTGATCGTCACCGCCAGGTTGTCAAAGCTGTAACGGTAGTTGCGCTCGGCGGGAACTTCGGTGAATCCAAAACCGGGCAGGTCGGGCGCGATCAATCGGAAGTTCGTGGCCAGTCGCGCAAACAAATTCCGGAACATATGCGATGACGTGGGATAGCCGTGCAAGAGCAGCAGCACCGGCGCATCGGCGTGGCCCGATTCGCGGTAGAATATTTTCACGCCGTCGGCTTCGACGGTCTTCAGGGTGACAGGAGGGATGGTGGTGTTTTTCATGGTGGTTGATTCCGTGGTGGCGAACGCCTGGCCGAAAAGCGATCCCGCCGCGACTAGCGCGCGGGCTCCCGCGCTGCTGCGAACAAGGAACTCTCTCCGGGATAGGCCAGGCAGGTTCGTGGTTTTCATGAGTGGTTTGAGGTTGAGTTGAATTTGGCTATGTAACTTTCAATATATTAATTTATAAGTTACATCTAATGCGATTAGCGTAACTTGTCAAATAATATTTTATAGGTTATCTTCCTTCATGCCTTCTTCTCCTCAGAAACTTGAGCCGCGCCCGGAATTCGTTTTCGTGGGCGGGCACCCCGCCGTGGATTTAACCAACACCCTCGTCCCTCCGCCCGGCCTCGGTATCGACTTCCTGCGCGAGTGGGGCGACGTCATCGACTGGCTGGGCGAGGCCCAGCTCTCGACTTCTCCCGCCCTGCACGTCGCTGCATCAGGACGTGCGCAAGCCCTGAAGGCCTTCAAGGAATTCCGGGACGCCTGGCGCAACGAGTTGGCGCAAATTATTACTACGGGAAAAGTCGGCGACGATTTTCTGAAAATCCTGAACCGTCATCTACGCGACGACGGCTTTACCGAAACGCTCCAGCGAAACGGCCAGGGGTTCCATCTCGTGCGCTCGGATTCCGAGCTGCGCGGGGAAAAGCTCGCCCTTGCTCTCGTGGCCCGGCAAGTGGCGCAATTGCTGAGCGAGGCCAACTTCACTTACCTGCACCACTGTGCGAATCACACCTCCTGCTCACTCAATTTTTATGACACGACCAAGAATCATCACCGCCAGTGGTGCAGCGTCGCGGTCTGCGGCAATCGCCATAAAGTCGCGGAATTTCGGAAGCGGAAAGCCCTCAAAGGCGCGATTTCCAGGTTGCACCGCTCATGAGTCCGGTAAATGCCGGGTAGGGTGAGACCCAAACGATGCGCTTTGAGCCGAACCTTCCTATGGGGTGTTTACCCCATAACATCTGCGTCCTCCCCAGCTTAAAATTTGAGGAATGACGACTGAACACTCCCATGCATTCGGCGGGCCCGGAATTCAACCTCGCTGGACTTCCAGTGCAAAAACAGGAGTCGGCACAGCTCTAAGTGACAAGAGCCGCGTTTGGTTCACGTTGAGCCATGGAATCTTCAACGAAATCTATTCCCCGCGAATCGACAAAGCGTGCATTCGCGACATGGGATTCATTGTCACCGACGCCAAGGATTACTTCTCCGAGGAAAAGTCTGCCACGGTCTCGGACGTCCAGCGATTGGCCGAAGGAGTGCCCGCGTTCCGCTTGATTAATAGTTCACGCGATGGACGCTACAGCCTTGAAAAGGAGATCGTAAGCGATCCCGAACGCGACACCGTTTTGCAGCAGGTTCGGTTTATACCCAACCAAGGTGCAATTGCCGACTACCGCCTTCACATTTTGCTTTCGCCGCACCTGGGAAATCAGGGTTACGGCAATACGGCGTGGGTGGGCGAAATTGAAGGCGCGCCGCTGTTGTTCGCGCAGCGGGAAGATAACTGTTTGGCTCTGGCCTGCTCCACTCCCTGGGCCAAGCGGTCTGCGGGCTATGTGGGTTCGTCGGACGGTTGGCAGGATCTTAAGGCGCATAAGCAGATGACCTGGGAATTTATGCGCGCTGAGAATGGGAATGTAGCCCTCACCGGCGAGATCGACCTCGCCAAGTCGGAGGGCAACTTTGTCCTCGCCCTGGGTTTTGGCAAAACCCCTGACGAGGCGGCTCAAAATGCCATTGGCAGTCTTCGGGACGGGTTTAGGAAGACCAAGCTGGAGTACGTTGCTGGGTGGGAGGAATGGATGAAAAAGCGCACCTCCATCAAGACGAGCGGATCCGATCCGGGCGATCTTTCCTTGATCAGTCTCGCCGTTTTGCGGACCCATGAATCGAAAACATTCCCCGGTGGCTTGATCGCCAGCCTCTCGTTTCCGTGGGGAGCGAGCCAGGGTGATGCGGACCAGGGTGGTTATCATCTGGTCTGGGGACGCGACATGGTGGAAACCGCCGGAGGCTTACTCGCTGCCGGTGCGCACGAGGAGGTCCATCGCGCGCTCGCTTTTTTGGAGAAGACGCAACTGCCGGACGGACACTGGCCGCAAAACATGTGGCTGGATGGCTCCCCTTATTGGAAAGGAATCCAGATGGACGAGACGGCTCTGCCCATTCTTCTGGTGAATCTGGCCCATCGTGAAAAGGTGTTGGCCGAAAAGGATCTTGTTCGCCTTTGGCCCATGATGAAGAAAGCCGCAGGCTATTTGGTACGCAACGGTCCCGTGAGTCCGCAGGATCGCTGGGAAGAGGATCCCGGCTATACGCCATTCACCGTCGCAGCTCAAATCGCCGCGCTCCTGGCAGCGGCAGATTTCGCCGAGGTGAATCATGAAAGCCTGATCGCCGAGTATCTTCGCGAGATTGCCGATGTTTGGCACGATTCAATCGATCGCTGGATGTACGTCTCCAAGACCGACTGGTGCCGGAAATTCAACGTCGAAGGCTATTACATCCGGATTGCGCCCAAGGAAAACGGCGAAGGGATTACACGGTTCCATGATGCGGTGCACGTCAAAAACGTGCTCGCGGCCGAAGACTCCCGCCGCGCTAACCATCTGATAAGTCCCGATGCTCTGGACTTCGTTCGCTTTGGGCTGCGCGCGGCGGATGATCCGCGCATGCGCGACACGGCAACCGTCGTCGATGCCCTGCTCAAGACAGAAACCCCGACCGGCCCCGTGTGGCACCGGTACAACGATGATGGTTATGGCGAGCACGAGGATGGCGCGCCATTTGACGGCACAGGCATTGGTCGCGGTTGGCCCCTGCTGACGGGCGAGCGGGCTCATTACGAATTGTCGGCGGGCCGGATCGATGAAGCCAAAAAGCTCCTCAAGACCATGGAATCGTTCGCCAACGAAGGCGGCCTGATCTCAGAGCAAGTCTGGGACTCACCCGACATCCCGAAACACGAACTCCATTATGGTCGGCCGTCCGGCTCGGCCATGCCACTCGTGTGGGCTCACGCCGAGTACATCAAACTGCAACGCTCGCTGAACGATGGCCAAGTCTTCGACCTGCCGCCGCAAACGGTGAAGCGCTACCTGACCGATAAAACCGTCTCTCCGCGCATGGTTTGGCGGTTCAACCACAAGATTCGTTCAATGCCGGCCGGAAAGAAACTGCGGATCGAAACCTTGGTGCCGGCCGTCATTCATTGGAGTGCCGATGATTGGAACACCGTCGAAGACATCAAGACCTACGATGTCGGGTTGGGCATTCACATGGCCGACCTTTTCATCCAGGCGCTTCCCGAAGGAAGGCTGGTCAAATTCACCTTCTACTGGCCGGATGCTCATCATTGGGAGGGAACGAACTTCACCGTTCGCCTAGGCCTTTTGTGACCGCAAAACCCTCCTCATCTGAAAAGGGAGGACCGTCGCAAAATAAGCCGCACGCAGACCCAAAGGGGTTTGTCTACCTGGCGACGGCCATCTCCGCGCTTGGCGGCCTGCTTTTCGGTTATGACGTGGGCGTTATTTCCGGGGCGATTCTGTTCATCAAGCAGGAGTTTTCGTTGTCGCCCACAATGGAGGAAATAGTAGTCAGCTCGGTTTTGCTGGGATCGCTGGCCGGAGCGGCGATCGGGGGCGTCCTGGCCGACCGCCTGGGCCGCCGAAAACTACTGATCGTCACCGCGATTGTTTTTGGCTGCGGAGCCATCGGGGCTGCACTGGCACCCGGTACGATTACGCTGGTAGCCGCCCGCCTCGTTGCCGGTATGGCCATCGGCATCGCTTCGTTCGTCGCACCGCTTTACATTTCCGAGATCGCTCCGGTGGCCATTCGTGGAAAGTTGGTTTCGATCAATCAAGTTGCCCTGACCAGCGGCATCGTTATTTCCTATCTGATCGACTACGCCTTTGCCGGGTCTCAAGCCTGGCGCTGGATGTTCGCGATGGCCGTGGTTCCTGCGGCCGCCTTTGGAGTCGGGCTGCTTTTCATTCCGAACAGCCCACGCTGGCTGGTCGCTCGCGGACACACCGACCAAGCGCGAGCCGTCTTGGAGAAAATTCGCAGTCCCGACGAAGTAAAGGGCGAGCTTGGCCAGATTGGGCAAAGCGTGTCTCAACAGAAGGGAACTTGGTCCGAACTGCTCAGCCCGCTCTTGCGCTCGGCCATGATCGTCGGCGTCGGGCTAGCCATCGCACAGCAGGTCACCGGCATCAACACTGTTATCTATTACGCACCGACGATTTTGAAATTCGCCGGCATGTCTTCCGCGCCTGCGGCCATTCTGGCCAGCGTGGGAGTCGGTGTTGTCAACGTCGTCCTCACGCTGGCGGCCATGCAACTGATCGACCGGGTGGGTCGGCGACCGCTCTTATTGGTCAGCCTGGCAGGAATGGCGGTCAGCCTGTTTGTCTTGGGCCTGGCGTTCTCGCTCCCCCAATTTTCCAGCAGCCTCGCCTGGATCGCCATCGCAAGCCTCATGGTCTACGTCGGTTCATTTGCAGTGGGACTGGGCCCCGTTTTCTGGCTGGTCCTTTCGGAGATTTACCCGCTGGGCATACGAGGTCGCGCCATGAGCGTGGGGACCATTGCCAATTGGGGTGCCAACTTGATCGTGGCCTTGTCGTTTTTGACCCTTACGCAAGTCCTGGGCAAACCCGCCACCTTTTGGTTGTACGGCGGCGTCACCATTGCGGCATGGCTTTTTGCCTTCTTCCTGGTGCCCGAAACCAAGGGCAAGACCCTCGAACAAATTGAGGCGCACTTTCGGACCGGAAAGCATCCACGGGCATTATGAAGGCGCGGAAATACCAGACCGCCCATGAATGAAATAAATCATGCCGGTCGCAAGACCGATCATGCTTTCCTAGCGGGAAAAAGGGCCGTTAAAAGGGCAGGTTTTGCGCGCCTCCCCTTAGCCGCTCATGGCTCAGGAGGAAAACCATGATTAGCGACTATGTCCTGCCGCTCTTTGGCTAACTTATCCAGTTCCAGTTGTTGTTCGGGGGTTAGATATTGGCGGAGTCTTTCGTCAGTCGCGGCTGCGAGTTGTAAAAATTGGTTCACTGACTGGGTATGCAGCGTTTGGGCTTGGGCGGCAAAATCGGCTGTGATCGGGCTGATCTGTTCCTGTTGTTCCGGCGTCAGTTTGAGCCGGTTAGTCAAAAAACTCTGCATGAACTTCTGAACTTTTTCCTGGCTGGGAGGCGAGAAAAAGTAAGGATGAAAAAACGTGCTTAAACCTGCTCCCGTAATGCCTCCAAAAAGGAACATCACAAGCAGGGCCGAAATCAATTTTACGTTCGTTTTTTTCACGGTATGCTCTAATTGGGACGTAGGGTTTATCCATTCCAGAGTTTCGAGATAGGGATTTTTTATTTGAACTAAGGAAAGGATCAGGCTCGCCGTCATGAGAAGGGCAGCCCCGCTCAGAAGGCGGAAGACAATCATGCCATCGAAGATGCCTGAAGAGGCAGCCGTTTCCGCTCGTAGCGCGGAGATTACCCGCTGCTCAAACCACGACGAGGGTTCGGGCACAGGCGGGCAAGCCCTTTGAGCCGCTTCAAGGAGCCGCTCCAATCGAAGGTCATCTGGATTCATAATTGCATTCGTTCCTGGGTAAGAGCTCCATGACGCTTTCTCATCTTAGCCTTGGCCCGGCTAATCCGCATGGTGATGGCTCCCACACTCCAGCCGGTGGACTGGCTGGCTTCTTCGATGGTGAGGCCTTCCATATAAATCAATCGAATCAGGAGGCGATCCTTGGGATCGAGGCAGGAAACCAAATGTTGAACCAGGTCGCGAGCGGCCGATCCCAAATGCAGGTCGAGGTTTTGATCGGAAACTGCCAATGTTTCTACGACATGGGCTTCTTCCAGGCTGAGGTCGGAGAGGCGGACCTCGGGACGGCTCCTTTCGTAACGGATCAAATTCAGGCAGGTATTAACCGCGATCCGCGAAACCCAGTGATTAAAGGGCACTTGTCCGGAAAATTGATGTAGGCCTTTAAAGACGTTGATCAGAACCTTTTGGACCAAATCTTCCTCTTCCTCGCGGCGGGACGAATTGGAGCGCACCAGCTTATAAATCAAGGGGTACATGTAATGAATCAGGGCACGGGTGGCCGATTCGTCCCCCCGGCGGACTCGCTCCAGGCAGGCCGACACGTCAGAGTCGGTCATTTCGGGACAATTATGGGCCACTTCCAACTAACAAGACACCCTCACGCGGCTTTGCCTAACAAAAAGTTCAAAGCGGCTTCCATGAACATCGGAGGAAGGAAATGATGTTAGGGCAGGCACGTCGGTGGGGTCTTATCAGGTGTATGCCAACACCATGACCTCGTTTTCTCTTACCGCAATCTGCTGTATTCCCAGATCAAATCCAGAAGCGCGTCTCCGGGAACAGGCCATCTTTCGAAAGGTTGCTTCGGATGCCGTCGAACACGCCAAGACCCTTGCTTCCGGCCAGGCGCGTGGTCGTTGGGACGTAAAAGATAACAAAGAAATACGTTCGGCGACCAGGAGCGTTTAAGTTTATGGATAAACCTCATGTCTTGTGTGTCGATGATAACGCCCGATTATTGGGTACGCTAAAAAAGGCCTTGGAGCACTATGGACTCGAAGTTACCACGGCCTGCGATGGTTTGGATGCTTTGACTCAATATAATTCCCACTCGGGTGAGTTCGACGCGGTCTTAACCGACTCGGAGATGCCTCGAATGAACGGGAGGGAGTTTGTGCATTTATTACGAGAGAAGGGGTTTAAAGGACGTATTTTTGTCATGTCGGGAAATTTCCAGGAAGGGGATCCGGAGTTATATTCGCGCGAAGGAATTTCCGGTCTTCTCAAGAAACCGTTCGACATTCGAAAGCTTAAGACGTCGATTATGAACGATTGCTAGTTTGTTCAATTCCGAAATCCCGAAATGGGCCTCACACACCGGTAAAAGGGACTGGGAGGAATGGCATTACGAAAAGGCGTTTTCTTTTTCGATTCCCCCAAGTTGTCGCGCGGCAAACCCGATTCGTTATCCAACGTAAGATTGCGCCTGGGGAGATCGACGAAATGAGTAAGAGTTTTTTGCACGCGTCGCAAATCAATCCTCGCCTTTTCCCGGTTTAGGTCTGACGACCCGAGGTTACATGGGGTCAACACCCCATTTCCGGAGCACAAGAACTCATTTATTTTGGGAGGCGAGCGGACAGATTGCCCAGTAAGTTCGCTTGGGCTTTGCCGGACTTCCGACGCCCCCGAGCGTATTTCGTCACTGAAACAGTCCCCTTGACAACAAGGATAAAGTGATAAATAATGTTTTTCATCACTCGTCACCCTTCATGCATGCTCGCTCAAGTTTGACCAAACGGGAAGTCACTCGGCTTCGTATCCTCGACAAGGCCGATGCGCTTTTTCATCGCCTCGGATTTTATAAGACGACCGTGGCCGATATTGCCCGCGAGTTGGAAATGTCTCCCGCCAATGTTTACAAGTTTTTCACCTCCAAGGAGGCGTTGGTTCAGGCCGTGGCCGAATGGAACTTGAATCTTTTCAAGGCGACGATTAGCGAAGCGCTCAAAGAGGGAAAAACGTCAAGTTCCAAGCTCAAAGTCCTGGCGACCACGATCTACCAGTTTCACAAAAATAAATTTCGCTCTGACCACGAACTGTACCGGTTGATGGTCGCTGCTCACGACGAGCAATGGCCGTGCGTGCTTGAGTTTAAGGCGTTTTTGCGCCGCACCTTGGCCGAAATCATCGAGGAGGGCGTCGAAGCCGAGGAATTTTCTCATCTCGAAGCCTCGATCGAAGCGGAGGTTTTGTTCGATAGCCTGACTTGGATCATTAATCCCCTTCTGATGTTCGAACTGAAAAACGCCCAGGTCACGAAAAAGATCGACGCGCAGATCCGCTTCTTTGAGAGGGCGTTGACCTGATTTCCTCCTTTCGCATGAACCACTTTAAATCGCATCACGAAGCAATCCGCTTCAGGCGAGCGATGGGGCTTGTCCTTGGGGCGGCAGGCCTCTTGCTGATATCCGGTTGCGCGGTGGGACCGGATTATCAGGCCCCGGCGGCCCCGAATGTAAGCGGCTATACGCCAGATGAGCTTTTACCGACGGTTTCGTCCGGCGTGGGTGGCGGCGCCTCACAATCTTTTGTTTCGGCAAAAGATATTCCCGGCGAGTGGTGGATATTGTTCCATTCGCCCGGACTCAACCAGCTCATCCTCGAAGCTCTTAAAAACAACCCGACACTTGAAGCCGCGCAAGCTTCCCTGCGCGAGGCCCGCGAAAATGTCTACGCGCAAGAGGGTTCGTTTTTCCCTTCCGTGAGCGGGGACGGCACGGCCGAACGGATGAAGGATTCCGCTGCATCGACCGGACTTCCCTCCAATCCAGCTTTCAATCTCTATAACGCATCGCTGAGTCTTTCCTACACTCTGGATGTTTTTGGCGGGACACGCCGGCAGGTGGAAAGTCTCATCGCCGAGCGCGATTATGAGGCCTACCAGTTGGAAGCCAGCTACCTGAGCCTTACTGCGAATATCGTCACGGCCGCCATCACCGAGGCATCGGTTCGAGAACAAATCAAGGCCACCCAGGAAATCGTAGCCGACGAGGCGACGCAATTGGACATCGTCAAGAAGCGTTTCGATCTGGGCGGGGCTTCACGCGCCGATGTGCTTTTGCAGGAGTCCAACTTGCGTCAGGAAGAATCCACCCTGCCCCCCTTGCAGTTGCAATTGAGCCAGACCCGAAACCAGTTGGCCGCTTATGCGGGAAGATTTCCCAGCGAGCAGATCATCGAGAAATTCAACCTGGAAGATCTGCAACTCCCTCGAGAATTGCCTGTAAGCCTTCCTTCGCAGTTGGTGGCCCAGCGTCCCGATATCCAGGCTGCCGCCGCACAGTTGCATCAGGCGAGCGCCAATATCGGCGTTGCGGTCGCCAATCGTCTGCCCCAGATCACGCTGAGCGGAAGCTTGGGCAGCGAGGCTTTTCAGGCGAGCCAGCTTTTCACGCCAGGGATGGGGCTGTGGAGCATTGCCTCGGGAATCTCCCAGCCGATCTTTGAAGGGGGAACCCTCCTGCACAAACAGAAAGCTTCAGAACAAGCTTTTGACCAGTCAGCGGCCCAATATCGCAGCACCGTCATTTCCGCTTTTCAAGACGTGGCCAATGTCTTGAACGCCCTCGACTACGACGCCAAGACTTTGAAGGCTGACTTAGCGACAGAACAAAGCGCGGCCGAAAGTCTCAAGATTTCGACGGGCCAGTACAAGTTGGGGGCGACCACCTACTCCGATGTCTTGCTGGCCCAGCAAACCCATCAAACGGCGGTGATCGCCTTGGTGAAGGCCCGCGCCACCCGATTCTCGGACACCGCCGCACTCTATCAAGCCTTGGGCGGTGGGTGGTGGCATCGCAACGATATCCAACGGCAACCTTCAATTATCGAGAATCCCTTATGACCGCTGAACCTCAAAATTCTGCCGCATCCGAAAGTCCGATTCTTCGGCATCCGATGGTGGTGAAACTGCGTGCTTTCCTGGTCGCTGTCGGGCATCGCGTGGCGGTTTTTCCTCCCGTTTGTTTTATCGTGCGCATGGCAAAGGCGGGGGCGGGCAAAGTCGCCATCGTGGCGCGGAAGCTTGGTTCAGCCGCACAGCGCGTTCCTCTCATTCGCCGGGGAACCGATTTTGCCGCGGGAAAAATGAAAGTCCCTGTCGTCAGAAACATGGTTTACATGCTCATTATCGTGGGCCTTTTTTTCGGCGCGATCTTTGGATATGAGGCCCTAATGGGACTCTTTGTCAGCCATGAAATGGCAGGAACTGGCAAACAGGCACAGACGGTTTCGACCGTTCAAGCCACGACCCAGCCGTGGCAGAAAACCTTCCAGGCGGTGGGCAGCTTGCGGGCCGTGAACGGCGCCGATCTCTCCTCGGAGGAATCGGGAATCGTCGAGTCGATCAACTTTAATTCCGGGGACGAGGTGCAGGCCAACACGATTCTCCTCACCTTGCGAGCCGAGGATGACATTGCCAAGCTGGCCTCCCTGCGCGCGACGGCACAATTGGCGGAAATCACGTCCACGCGCGACCAGGCGCAATTTAAGATTCAGGGAGTGAGCCAGGCGACGCTCGATACGGACGCCGCCACCCTGGCCAACGACAACGCCCTGGCCGATCAGCAACAGGCCATCGTCGACAAGAAAGTAATCCGAGCGCCCTTTGCCGGACGACTCGGCATTCGCGCGGTCGATTTGGGCCAATATCTCAATGCGGGAACGGCGATTGTCACCCTCCAGGCGCTTGATCCTATCTACATGGATTTTTATTTGCCCCAACAGGCCGTCGCGGAAGTCCAAGTCGGACAAACGGCCACCATCAAGGTCGATACCTATCCTGACGCGGCTTTTACGGGAAAAATCACCTCCATCAATCCGTTGATCGACACGAGCAGTCGCAATTTGCAGGTACGGGCCACCATTGCCAATCCGGATCAAAAGCTTCTGCCCGGCATGTATGGGACGGTTTCCATCGATATCGGTGCTCCGCAAAATGAAGTGACCTTGCCGCAAACCGCGCTGACCTACGCTCCCTACGGAAGCACGGTTTATCTGGTGAACTCCGCGCCTCAAACACCGAGCTTATGGCAAAAGCTTTGGGGAACCAAGCTGCCGCCCACGCTGACCGTGGCCCAGTCCTTTGTGAAAACGGGCGAGACACGGGGCGACCAGATTGAAATTTTATCAGGGGTCAAAGACGGCGATATGGTGGTGGGAGGCGGACAACTCAAAATTCATAACGGATCGGCCATCACGGTAAACAATTCCATTTTGCCCACGGACGACGCCACACCCACGCCCGCGGCCGAACAGTAGGCGCGCATTTCCCAGGCATGAACTTCACCGACATCTTCATTCGGCGGCCCGTGCTCGCAAGCGTTGTCAGCCTGGTCATCCTGGTCCTGGGCCTGCGCTCGGTCATGTCGCTGCCCATCCTGCAGTACCCGCGCACGCAGAATGCGGTCATCACGGTAACGACGACTTACTATGGTGCCGATCCGGATGTGGTGGCGGGCTTTATCACCACCCCGCTGGAAAATGCCATCGCCCAAGCCAATGGGATCGATTACATGACGTCAACCAGTCAAAGCGGTACAAGCACCATCACGATCAACCTGCGCTTGAATTATGATGCCGACAGTGCGCTTTCGGAAGTCAGCGCGAAGATTAATTCGGTGCTCAATCAACTCCCTACCGGGACGCAGCAGCCGCAGCTCGTGGTGAAGGTCGGGCAGACCATCGATGCCATGTACATCGGTTTCAAAAGCGATCAACTCAGCCCCAATCAAATCACCGATTACATCGTGCGGGCCGTGCAGCCGAAGCTTCAAGCCGTCGCCGGTGTGCAGACCGCCGAATTGATCGGCGCAAAGAATTTCGCCTTGCGCGCCTGGCTGGAGCCCCTGAAATTGGCCGCCTACGGCCTCACGGCGGCTGATGTCAGCACGGCACTAACCAATAACGATTACATCTCCGGGCTGGGCAATAGCAAAGGCCAGATGGTGCAGGTTAGTCTGACCGCATCGACCAGTCTTCACTCTCAGCAGGAGTTCGAGAATTTGATCATCAAAAACGCGAACAATGCGCCCGTTCGTCTGCGCGATATCGCCCGCGTAACGCTTGGCGCCGATGACTACGATTCGGGTGCCTCCTATGATGGCCGGCAAGCCGTCTATGTCGGAATTCAGGTGGCACCCACAGCCAATTTATTGACCGTGGCAGAGGGGATTCGCAAGGTCTTCCCCGAGATTCAACAGCAACTGCCAGGCGGCTTGAACGGCAAGATCATTTATGATTCGACCGAATTCGTAAACAGCTCGATTTCCGAGGTGGAGCATTCGTTGCTTGAAGCGTTGGCCATCGTGACCATGGTCATTTTCATCTTTCTCGGTTCTCTGCGTTCGGTGGTGATTCCCGTCATTGCCATTCCGCTCTCGCTCGTGGGGACGTTTACGCTGATGCAGGGTTTTGGCTTCTCCATTAATTTGCTGACGCTCCTGGCGCTGGTGCTGGCTATCGGGCTGGTGGTGGACGACGCCATCATCGTGGTGGAAAGCGTGAGCCGCCATCTGGAAGAAGGCATGGCTCCTCGGGACGCCGCATCCAAGGCTGCTCGGGAGTTGATGAGCCCGATCATCGCGATGACCATCGTCCTGGTGGCGGTCTATGTTCCCATTGGGTTTCAGTCCGGTTTAACGGGAGCCCTGTTCACGGAATTCGCCTTTACCATGGTCGGCGCGGTGACGGTCTCGGCCGTGATTGCGCTCACTCTTTCTCCGATGATGTGCTCCAAACTTTTGCAACCGCCCTCGAAGGATCGAAGCGGCTGGCAGGAGCGATTTACCGATTTCATCGACCGCTACTTCAACAAGTTTCGGGATTTCTATCTCCTTTGGCTGGAGGGGTGCCTCAATAATCTGCCCGTGGTCGCGGTCTTTGCCGCGCTCGTCCTGACGAGTATCTATTTTCTCGCCCTCGGAGCGCATTCCGAGCTGGCCCCGCAGGAAGACGAAGGAGCGATTTTGGGGCTGAGCACGGCGGCTTCCAATTCAACTTTGCAGCAACGCCAAATCTATTCCAGGCAGGCCTACCAGATATTTACCAAACACAAGGAAGCCTCCCTCGTTTTTCAAATCGATGCGCCGGGCCAAACCATCGCCGGCGTCGTCTTGAAGCCGTGGAACCAAAGGTCGGTGACGAGTAATGAGCTCGAGCCCACGATTCAGGAAGAACTCAATCAAATCGCCGGCGAGCAAGTGGTGGTCTTCCAGCCGCCGCCGCTCCCGGGCAGTAATGGCCTGCCCGTCCAATTTGTTCTAACCACCACTCAGCCGTTCGACGAACTCAACAAAGTCGCGGCAAGTTTCATCCAGAAAGCGATTGCCAGTGGTAATTTCATCTTTCTCAACACCGACCTGAAATACGATCAACCTGAATCAACCGTGGTCATCGACCGCAACAAAACCGCCCAGCTCGGGCTGACCATGTCCAATGTGGGCGCGGCCCTGAGCAGCATGTTGGGCGGCGGATACGTCAACTATTTTGACTTGTCGCAACGTTCTTACAAAGTCATTCCCCAGGTCTTGCAGGCCTTTCGGTTGAACACGCAGCAGCTTCTTGATTATCCCATCGCCAGCACGGCCAGCGGCATACCCATCAGCCTCTCCACCATCGCCACCATTACGAACAAAACCGTACCGGAATCGATCAATCATTTTCAGCAGCTCAATTCCGCCACCATCCAGGGTGTGCCGGTTCCGGGCAAAGCCGCGGGGGATGTTTTGGCCTACCTGAAAAAGCTGGCGGCGGAAACCCTGCCTTCGGGCTACACCGTTGACTACGGTGGCCAGTCACGCCAGTCGGTCCAGGAATCGAGCGGCCTGGTGGGCACCTTCGCCTTCGCCATTATCCTGATCTTCCTGTGCCTTGCCGCGCTCTTTGAAAGTTTCCGCGATCCGCTGATCATTCTCGTCTCCGTCCCGATGTCGATTGCCGGCGCGATGATCTTCATCAGTCTCGGACTCGGCGGCATAACCCTTAACATCTACACGGAAGTTGGATTGGTCACGCTCATCGGACTGATCAGCAAGCACGGCATCCTCATCGTCGAAGTCGCCAACACCCTTCAGCATGAAGGTAAATCCAAGCGCGAAGCCATTCTCGGCTCAGTCCACATTCGCCTTCGCCCCATCCTCATGACCACCGCCGCCATGGTCCTGGGCGTGGTTCCCCTGATTGTCGCCACCGGCGCCGGTGCCGTATCCCGATTTAATCTCGGCCTCGTCATCGCCAGCGGTTTGTCCATCGGCACCGTTTTCACCCTCTTCGTTGTTCCTTCCTTTTATTTTATGCTGGCCGCAAACCATTCGCAAAGAGCATAGGTCGAATTGCTCTACAAAGCCTATTCCGCAGCGCATGGGCGCAGACTCAAGCAAGCCGCTGATAAGAGCTTCGCCTATGGAGGCGCTGAAATGCGATTCAACGCGAATCTATAATCACGTTCGCGCAGAAACGCCGGGCCTGAAGTTCCTAGAGGCTATCTTTTCATCCCTGACTTTTGCCAACCCTGTTCTACAATTTTGCAGACGATGAAACGACTGCGGATTCTACTGGCGGATGATCATGACCTTGTGCGGCAAGGCTTGGCCGTCCTCATTGACCAGGAACCCGCTTGGACGGTCTGCGGTGAGGCGAAAACAGGCGCGGAGGCCGTACAGAAAGCAGCGGCCTTGCGCCCCGATATCGCCGTTGTTGATTTCAAATTGCCCGGTATCGACGGATTGGACGTAACGCAGCAAATCAAGCGTCTCCAACCCGATTGCGAGGTCCTTATTTTCACCGGCAGTGGCGAATCCGACGAGTTGATACGCGAAGCATACGCCTACGGAGCGAAAGCTTTCATCCAGAAAACTGACGCCGGAGAATTCCTTTTGGATGCGCTCAAGAGCCTGGCCGAACACAAACCTTTTTTCACCGATAAAAGTTCGGCTGTTATCTTCGCGCGCTTTGCTCCGTCGACAAAGAGATCCAAACACGATAAAGCCGAAACCGGAGAAAGACTTTCAACCAAGGAACAGACCTTGGTGCGACTTCTCGCCGATGGGCATAGCAATGAAAGCGTGGCGAAGAAACAAGGCATCAGTGTTCGCTCGGTAGAAAATCAGCGCGCTGCTATCATGAAAAAACTCCAGGTGAAGACCTTTGCCGATCTCGTTCGCTACGCCGTGCGCAATGACATCATCGAGGCGTGAAGGAACCCTTACCCCGCCCGCTTGGCTTCATCCAGCACCGCCTTCAGCGTCTTTAGCAGCGTGCTCGCGGTGTAGGGCTTGGAAAGGAAATGCTTCACACCGGCATTCAACGCCTTCGCCTCGCTCCCCTCGGTTTTTAGACCAGTCGCAGCGATGATTTTTGCCGACGGATTGACTTTAAGGAGGGCTCGAATTGTGGCCGGACCATCCATCACGGGCATCGCCATGTCAGTCAGAATAGCGGCAATTTTATTTCGATGCTGGGCATAAATCGCAATGGCCTCCGCCCCGTCATTCGCCGTCATGGTCTTGTAGCCAAACGCCTCCAGCGTCTGGCTGGTGATCGTGAGAATGGAAGTCTCATCGTCGACGATCAGAATTCGTTCGCCATTTCCTCGCGGCAATGTCGCGAGTGAGTTCGTGTCTCTTTGGGTTTGCGCCGATTTCTCGAGCGCGGGCAGATAGACCTTGAAGCTGCTTCCCTTTCCTACTTCGCTGTAAACATTCACAAAACCGCCGTGGCTTTTCACAATGGCCATGACGGTGGACAACCCAAGCCCGGTGCCTTTGCCCACTTCCTTGGTGGTGAAAAACGGGTCAAAAATTTTGTCAAGAATCTCAGGAGGAATTCCTTCTCCCGAGTCGGTCACATTGATAATCACGTATTTTCCGGGCTTGGCCTGAACATTCATCGCGACGTATTGATCGTCCAAATGCGCATTCTCCACCGTGATCGAAAGACTGCCGCCGTCAGGCATGGCGTCGCGCGCGTTCACACAGAGGTTGAGGAGGATTTGGTGCAACTGCGTGGGGTCGCCTTGAATCGTCCACACTTCCTCAGGGAAGAAAACATCACGACGAATGTTCTTGGGGAACGTGTCGCGAATGATGGTCTCGATGTCTTTTAGAAGATGAATCGGCTGCACCTCAACTCTTTCCCCCTGCAGGCCGCGCGCAAAGGAGAGGACCTGCCGGACAATATCCGCACCGCGCTTTGAACTCACCTCGATGGTTTCCAGCATCTTTTTGAGTTGGGGCTCTGTCGTTTTCATCTTAAGCACCTGTACCGCCATCATGATCGGCGCGAGGATGTTGTTAAGATCATGGGCTATGCCGCCCGCCAGCGTGCCGATGCTCTCCATCCGTTGCGCCCGCAGGAATTGCTGCTCAAGACGCTTTTGATCGGATAAATCCAGGACAAAGCAAACGCCTTCGTTCGGATTGTCATCAAACGCCGCCGAGCCAATCAGAACGGGCACGCGCTTCCCATTCTTTGCGATGTATTCCTTCTGGTAGGGAGTGCAAATGCCTTTCTCTGCGATTTCTCTCAGGGCGTGTTGGTCGGCATCGTCGTATTCCGCTGGCGTCATGGCTTTCCAACTGACGCGATCGGCCTTCAAATCGTCGCGGGTATAGCCGACGAGCTGCAAGAACGCATCATTCGCCTCCTTGATTTCGCCATCGGAACTCCAAAATAGCACGCCCTGGACATTGGAATCGATTAGCCGCCGGGTGCGCGCTTCGTTTTTTTTCTGCTCCGTAATGTCCTGCACGACGCCGTAGAGGCGCTTAACCTCTCCATCTTTGATATCGATTGCGTTGGTTGTCCGCACCCACCTCCTGTTGCCCTTGCCGGTAACGATCTCAAGTTCGAGGTCGAAGGTCTCTCTGCTTTCTATGGCGGCTTGAAATCTTTGCCGAGACTCGGGAACAAAAAACCTCAGTCCCGATTGGTGATCCAAAGGAAAATCGGATTCGACTTCAAAAATGGAGCAGACTTCACTGCTCCACTTTAGCTTCGGACCCGGGTGCTCCGCCGACCATGCGCCCAACTTGCCAATCTGGCCGGCCATGGTCATCAGTTCCATCTGTTCCGAGACCTTTTGTTCCACCACTTTGCGGTCGGTAATGTCGCGATAAACCCAGATTCTTCCGTAATAACGGCCATCTTGACCCCGGATTGGAGCGGAATAGCGATCAATGAACCGGCCATCGATTAATTCAATCTCATCGCGGTCGAACGCGTCGAGATTAGCGTAGAGTTGGCGCACTTTATCGAGAAAGGGCTCCTTGTTTTTGACTTGTGAGGTAATCCACTCAAACCGCCTCTTGTGATCCGACTCATGAGCGAATTCCATTGGAATCTTCCAGATATCGACCACCCTCTGGTTCTGCAGGATCTTTTTTCCCTCCGGGCTGATAACCAGGATCCCGTCGAGAGTCGAGTTGAGCTGGGCTTCGAGAAGAGCTGTCTCCGCGAGGATTTGCTCCTCGTTCCTTTTCGCCTCAGTGACATCGTGGACCGTGCCGAACATTTTGTGCGGTCGTCCGGTCTTATCATCCAGCACGACCTGCGCCTGGGTGTGGACGATGCGGATTTCACCCCCGGATCGCTTGATCGGATAATAATAGGAACGCGGTTGATTACCCCGGAGAACCTCTTTCAGCCGCTCCTCGATCAAGTCCCGTTCCCCACTTGGCACATGCTGGAGATAAAAGTCGGGAGTAACCGGAATGGATTGCGGCAGATAGCCGAAAATCCGGTACATCTCGTCCGACCAGCGCAACGGGTTGGCGCGCAGGTTATCCAAGTGGACCAATTCCATTTCCCAACTCCCAAGATGGGCAATGCTTTGGCTCACAGCCAGGCTGCTCGCCGTCGCGCGCAAGGTTTCCTCGGCAATCTGTGTCTCGGTTATGTCTTGAGCCGTGCCGACAACCCTCAACACGCGGTCGCTCTTTTCATCCACCACGACTTGCGCCACGGATCGGATGAAGCGCCTCTCTCCCGAAGGCCGGATAATCGGATGGGTGAAAGTGTGCTCCTTTCGATCGGAAATCAGTGCCGTTATTTCATTTTTGACCTCCGCGCGATATCCCGTGGGAATGTTGCCAAAGAAAAAATCAGCGCTGACCGGCACCGACTGCGGTTCATAACCAAGAATCCGGTACATTTCGTCCGAACAGCTATGCGGAGCGAGGGCAAAGTCGTCCGATTGGGTCAGGTCGATCTCCCAACTTCCCAGGTGGGCGATGGCCTGGCTGGCCGCCAGGCTTTTCATCGTGGCCTGCAGACATTCTTCGGCCATCTTCCTTTCGGTGATGTCTTCGGCGACGACGATGAATGCCGAAATTTTCCCATCGATGGCGTGAGATGGCGCAACGCTGTGCCGGGTCCACACTATCTTCCCATCCCTCCTGAAATAGCGCTTATCCATCGTGAAGCTTTTGCGCTGGCCAGCCAGCAACTCATCGCGCAATTTTAGGTTTTGGGGAAGGTCCTCCGGATGCGTGATCGAAGCGAAACTCCGGCTCTGCAGTTCCTTCTCCGTGTAGCCGAGCATCCGGCAGTAGGCGTCGTTGGCTTGGATAAAGCGGCCCTCAGGCGTCGAGATGGCGATCCCGGTCGCGGCGGCTGCAAACATGTTGCGAAATCGTTCTTCGCTCTGGCGCATCGATTCCTCGGCCTGTTTCCGATCGGTAATATCGATGTGCATGACCACGGCTCCGCCAGGACGATCTTCGCCCACCGGCGCAACGACGACTTGAAACCACATTTTCTTGTCTGGCGTCTCGCAGGGATACTCGAGACTGAATCCTTCGCTCGCACCGCTTAGAACTTCTCGAATACCAGCGGCCGTGCGGTGGGCATCCTCCGCCCCTGGCCCGGTCGCGCGGTCGCAGATTTTCAGATAGTTTCGTTCCGTCGCTTGCTCAGGATCCGGCCAACGGTTGAATAGCGCAAATAGCCGCCACGACTGGTTGATGGAGATCATCTCTCCATGCGCATCAAGCAGGCAAATATGGGCGGGCAGGGCGTTAAGGATCGCCGTCATCGTCGTCGCCAAACGCCGTTGATTGACTTCGCTTTCCCGAAGCCTGCCCTGGGCCTCGTGCAAGAGATAGGATTGCCCGCCCTGGTACAGCACGGCATCCACCTGTCCCCCGGTCAATTCTGCCAGCCGCTTCTGCGTCTCGTGGAGAATTCGCACCAACCCAACGATTTCATCGTTGGGATCCGCCGCCGAAAATGCGGGTTTTGGCTTCATCAATTCAGTCGATCATTCCAATAATAGGAGCAGGGGGTTCTGATCGCTTAGGTTGCCGACAATTTTGCGCACGGGGGTTGGCGCTATCCGCACCAGCAGGGGGGTGAGCAAGACGCCATCGGCCAGGGAACGCTCGGGCTCCCGCAGGACATCAACTTCTTCGATCTCGTAGCGATTTTTGAGGTGTTTTTCACAAAATAGTTTGAGGTTGGCAATGGCCTGCGTGGAATTCGGCGCATCTCCCGCCACATAAAGTCTGAATTTGAAGATCGTCACTTTGCTCATTCTTTACCCACTCCGCGCAGGGCACGTAGATGGTTCTTATTTTGAATCAGACCTTGATCTCGATTATCTTCCAAATTGATTAAAGTTCTTTTCTCGTCGCGCTTCGCTTCCAACTCAACCTGAACCGTCTTGAGCCGCGCTTCCAGTTCTGCCTCTTCCAGATCAAGCGCGGCTTTCTTCTGTTTTGCCAATACTACCTTCTCGATCTCGGCGGCGCGCACTGCAAGCTCCTTTTCCCACCGCAAAGTTCCCATGAGAACCTCGCCGCCGGCGGTGTAGGCATCGGCCAGCGTCACACCAGAATCGCTCAAGATAAGTTCCCGCACCTGATTGGAATGGCCCGTTCCGCGCGACTTCACGATCGAAAGCCCACGATTGCGCTCGCCTGCCCGCACCACGTAACTCAGGTGAATCCAAGTATCCGCAAGCGTGGAGATTTGCAGGGGCGTGCCCTCGGTTTGCATGCCTCGATCCGACAGCAGGCTGGTGCAGAGCAGCGTGATGCCGGATGTTTTCGACCAGTCCAAAAGCCGTTCCGCCACACTGCTCGCCGTTGCCTGATTGCCCGATTTGGAAAGCGCTGATACAGGGTCGATCACGACACAGCGCGCCCCGTGCTCCCTGGCGGTGTTCTTGATGCGCATTAGGTGGATTTCCGCGCTGCCGGTAATGCTTCTTTCCCAGACGAGGCGCAGCAAACCGTTTTTGACAAAGCGAGCCAGCCGGATATTGACCGAAGTCAGATTGCGCACGACCTCGTTGGCATCCGAATCAAAGCTGACGTACAGCGTTTTCTCCCCACGCTTGCACGCGGACTCGGTAAAGGCCCCGGCCAGCGTCGATTTCGCGGTTCCCGGCACGCCGGTAATGAGAATGCTCGCATTCCGATAATACCCGCCGCCGAGCATGGCATCGAGGCGCTTGACCCCACTGGCCACGCGCTCCTGTGTGGATAAGGTCTTAATTGTGCCTGTTTCCCGCGCGCCCGCGACCTGAAGTCCGCCGTGGCCAATCAAAAAGGGCGAGGCATTTTCCGAAAACGAAGAACCACGGTACTTCACCACCCGAAGGTTCCTCTCCGAGACACCCTCGATCACTTCGTGATTGAGTTCCACCGTGCAATCCACCATGAACTGCATGAATCCAAGTTGAGGCCGGTTTGCGGCATTCGCGTCGTAGCGGTAGAGGCTGCCGCCTTTGGACGTGATGATTCCCGTCATTCCGCTTTCCAAAAGCCATTCATGCAACCGATAAATCTCTCTTCGCTCCAACACTGGATCGTTCAGCAGGGCCAGGACGATGTCGATGGCGTCAAAAACGACGCGGCGCGCCCTCATCGCCTTGGCCTTTGCGGTCACGGAAGCCAGGAGTCCACTTAGGTCAAAAGAACCGGACTGGACCAAATCGGGCTTGATCCGGGCATCGAGCAAAAACAACTTTTTCCCTTCAAGTTCGGTGAGAGCCCAACCAAACTTCGAAGCATTTAATCGGATGCGCTCCGGGCTTTCCTCAAAGGCAACGAAAATCCCTGGCTCACCCTGATTACGCGCGCCATTCACTAGCGTCTGAAGCGCCATCACTGTCTTGCCGCAGCCAGGGCCTCCTTCAAACAGCGTGGTTCGTCCTTGCGGCAAACCGCCGCCGGTCATTTCGTCGAATCCCTCAATACCCGTCGGAGCCTTCAAGGATTGATCCGCGCTGGATTTCCTCGTTTTCATCCACATTCCCCGTGTAAAAACAAGGGCCGGATCATCCCGAAACTGTGAATCGCCAGCGGACAGACAATCAACAACCCTCTTACCTTAATGGGCTTAGCGTGCGACATAGGCTAAAGTAGCTTTTGTAACAATAACATTTCCCCTACTACTGAAAAAGTCAATTATTAATCATAATAAATCTTGGCAAATGCCAGCCTGTTCCATCACGCCACCGCTTCCGCCGCACCTGATCCCCGAGATGAACCAGTCTCGTTGAGCCGCGGGACCTGAAACACGATTCTTGCTTGAGTGCCTTGGCCGGGATAGCTGTCCAAATGTAGCTTTGCCTGATTGAGTGCGGCGATTTTTTGAACTAGCACGAGACCTAGCCCCAGCCCTTGTTGGGCCGTCTTTTTGCGATCAAACTGCTGGAATGCGCCAATCTGCTCGACTTCTTCCGGTGTCATTCCACGCCCTTGGTCGGCAACCACCAACTGGCCTTCAGCCGTGAACTCGATAACGACAGGAGTCCCCGCTCGCGAAAACTTGAGGGCATTATCCACCAGTTCTTCAACCATCCGGCTCAGATCGTTGGCTTTGATGGCAATCGCGCAAGGGCTCACGGTAAAGCTCACGTCATCTTTGCGTCGATTGAGCCGCAGCGCCTCGTTTATTCCAGCTTGGATGCTCTCCTCAACTTGACGAGGAGAAAGCGAACCCACCAAGGGTTCGGGCGAAGCATTCTTCAGATCGAGCAGCAGCAGGTAATTTCGCTGCGTACGGTGAAGGCGATGCGCCGAAAAATAAATATCATCATATATATCCTTAAGCTCTTCGGGATCAAGGGCCGCATCTCCCGACCGCAGGATATCAACCAGTCCAATAATCCCCGCCAGCGGAGTAAAGAATTCGTGCGGTAATTGAGCCGGCACCAAAGAGCGCATTTGGGCCAGCATCTCATCCTCCACTCGCCAATTGATGGAAGCGCGGCGGAACCGGGTTTGCACACAGCTTAACAGCACGTCGAACGTGACGGGCTTCAATAGAAAATCGTCCGCGCCTTCCTCCATTCCCTTACGCGGCGTCATAAGTTCCGGTCGACCCGTCATAAGCACCACCTGGCGCGCACGAAGTTCGGGATCATTCCTGATATCACGGAGCAAAGTGGTACCATCGCCACCCGGCATTTGCACGTCACTGAGAATCAGGTCGGGAAGATGCTGCTTAGCCAAAGCTAGCCCCTTAACGCCTGAATCAGCTTCAATGACGTTATATCCCGCCTCGCGCAAAGCGTTGCCGAAAGTCATGCGCAGCATGACATTGTCGTCGATGAGTAGAATGGTTTTCATAGTGTGGCTCGCGGGGGGCTCATAAATCCAGTCACGGTGGGATGACCCGGCCGAACCGGCCGAGAGGCGAGACCTTTCTTGACCGCCATGCGGGCGCGCAATTTTATCAACCACATTTGGACAGGTGCGAGTTGGAAGCTTTCGGTTTTCGATTTCATAATCATATAATCGCCATTTTCTCTCTTTTAGAATACTTGGGACAGGGTGGAACTATTCTGGTGGAAAGGGTGTAGATCTCCACCCCGGCAAATTTGATTGGCAACCCATCGAGCTGGATTTATTCTCTATATCTTGGATCAATGGGCACACGGATCACTGCGGGTTTTGCTGGCGGACGATCACGAAATCATCCGGCTGGGCGTCGCGTCCACTTTGCAAGCACAGCTCCGGTGTAAAATTTGCGCTGAGGCAAGCGATGGCCGGGAAGCGCTTAAGCTGGTGGAATCAACCCATCCCGACGTCGCCGTCGTCGATCTTGGCCTGCCCGGCCTTAACGGGTTGGATTTAACTGAACAAATTCGCCGTTACTATAAAGATACGGAAGTCGTCGTCCTCTCCGGCGACGATTCGACCGATGCGGCCCGCCGCGCTTTGGAAGCCGGAGCCAGAGCATTCGTTCTAAAAGTAGATGCCGTCAAGCATCTGGCCGACGCCGTTAAATCCGCGGCACAGCGACGCTTTTATCTAACGTCTCATTCACAGGGCGTGCTCCACGATAACCCGGCTTCCAGCTCAAAACGGTCCCCAGCGCGGACATCCAAAAATCTTACCAGTCGTGAACGCGATGTGGTTCAGCTCCTGGCCGAGGGACGAAGCAATAAGGAAGCAGCCGCAATTCTCGGCCTCAGCGTCAAAACAATTAAAACGCACCGCGCTGCCATCATGCGAAAACTAAAGCTCGCGCGGCCCAGCGATCTAATCCGTTATGCGATCCGCAACAAGATCACTCAAGCTTAAGAGTTCGGCCGTAAAGTACCCCGGAGCAAGCTCCGGGGCATTTTGGAATGCAACCTGAAACCGAGAGAAAAGCCGAAGCAAGCTTCGGGGAATTAGACCCAAGAGATTAAAACGCAAATCGTTGAATATCAGCAAGCTGCCGCGCTAGAACTCGAAGCTATGATGAGAAATTGAAACAGCACGCACTTGCAAAAGCTGACTCACAGATGGACTCACAAGCTTTACGCGACCCCGATTTGGCCCGCTTGGTCATGGCATGGCCCAGCCTGTCCGAGGAGCGCAAGAAGATCATTAGTTCTCTATTAAGCTCACCGTGACGCCTAGTGCTATCTACCGTTAACCTCTAGTTTTGGTTGGCGCTTCTGAGCGGTGTTTCACAAAGCCGGTCTGTTTTAACGCATAGAGGATTCCCTCACGAAGCATCGCGCGTTTATTAATTGTGAAAAGCAGCCTTGTCCAGACGGGACCACTTCCGAACACG
>Ga0209611_10001395_pt1 | contig 40896 bp, 18 predicted proteins | sample S1TSphgellanicum_3_FD_187693 | JGI IMG/M metagenome (GOLD analysis project Ga0209611, IMG submission 187693) | Host-associated microbial communities from peat moss isolated from Minnesota, USA - S1T2_Fc - Sphagnum magellanicum MG (SPAdes) (version 2) | ecosystem: Host-associated > Plants > Peat... | reverse complement strand
TGCTTTGACCCATTTGATCACCTTCAGTCCATGTGTACATTGAACTCTTCACGACCATTCACACTTCAAATGCCTTCAAATGATGGGCCCCCCAAAGAAAAAGAAAAAAGTATTCATAGGAGTGTGATATGGTTTCTATCCCTTCAACACCAAGAAGTGGCAAAAATACTAAACTTAAAATATGTCCCAAGTTGAAAATGAAGGTGGGTCTATGAAACCTTCTAAATTTACACATGGCATATTCTTGAGGCTTGTTGGAAAAAAAGTGGCAAGTTGCGTTCATTTTCAAACTTTGGCACTTTCAAATAATACCTTTCTAAAACATCATCATTCGTTTCACATGTGTTTGTGCCAATGGTTAAATAGGTAGCTTGGACAAGTATGGTATGTGGTTTATAGTTCGCACCGCAATACCTTGGCCGTTTCTGCACAAATTAAATTATTTTTAATTCCGTCATTTTTTTCAAAACATCAGCTTATTATGTTGAATAATTCAAAATTTATAGTCAGACTCAAACCATGATACTCTCCAAGTATACAAGTTCATGAGGACAGTCCAAGCAAGAAGACAATCCAAACCTTTTGATAGTGATGGTGATTTTATTATATTTAATTTTTTCCTGTCCAAATCTTCAAAATCAAAACTAAGCTGTTGAATTAAAATTTTCAAAATATATTAATTATTCGACAAGTTACTACCAAAGTCACCAAGGTACTACAGCTTAAGGTAAAAATAATTAAATAATTTTAATATTTTGGTTTCATTATTCATTTCTTTTTGTTGCACAATAAAAATGAAAACCTAAGTTCACTACTCTGTTACAAAGAGGACATGGGCCGGTGGTAATAAAATATTTAGTGTCCATCCATCCATAGCCTTATAATGGATGCTACTTTCCTTTGATAGGGGAATGTGGGCCCCAAACCTTCTGTTTTGCATTTGAAGATGTGGAATTTTCTTTCTTTTGGAAATCATACTCTTACCATAGAAACCTTTTTCTGTCTTCAAAAGTGAACCATTTGTTAAGTTTTAATCCTCAAATTCCTCAACTTTACATTTTGATTATAGGTCAAATGTTCCAAAATATTTGAGTGTAGTTTTTAAATTTGTTCTATTGATAGCAGTACCTGCCAATGTTTTCTCTTTGGAAAATTTTAGCAAAATTTTGGCGACAAAAAATAGAAAGGAATATTTTGCCAAAAACCCCCTGTTTATTTATGCAAACAAAAATTTGCCAAACTTCTGAGGAAAAAAAATACTTGAGAAACTGTTGGCACATTTTGATACAATTTCTATTTCTGGGGTATTTCTTTGTCAGTTTTTTACCATTCTGAAAGATTTCAATTTTTATGTTGCAAATTGTTGCTAAATATTGTTTGGGATGAATTGCTAATGACCCTCCTTCAGAAAACTGAAAAAAAAAAGGAAAAAACAAAAACAAAACACCCATACGTACTTACCTACATTGAATCCGTACAAGGTACTAGTGAGTACTATACAATACCTATTGGGATGGGTTTATGGTACATAGTATATACACCCTAACCCTAAAGTTACATTTGGCCATAGTTGTTAATGCAGTTGGTACAAGAGTACTGCTGCAATTTTTTCCCCCTTAATCTGCCCTTTGCCCTGCTTTTTTTTCACTTGTCATGTTTTGCACCCACCCCTAAAGCACTTGGAGAAAATTGGTAGTGTATGTGAAGGGCACCTTATATCCATGAATTTCCCACCTAGAAATTGGGAGGGATATTATCTCTACTCCTAAAGGGGGGGAGGGAAATCATGCCTACTTAACAGGTGTAAGTGCTCTACAACTATTGAGGAATAGACATAAGAACCCTCCTATTCATAGGCCTTGTGATCTATATAGGTTTAGTTCATGATGAATTTTGTCTCATGCTTTACCATCGGTAAAGCCCATGGATGGAGGACATTCCCAAAATGTGGGGGCAGATGCAGCTACCCCCTCGTACTTGGCCCCTTATTTTGAAAATGCTCCCACCCTAGGGCTTTACTCTTCACATAACATGTTACACATACCAAAGGGCACTTAAAATGCCAGCTGACATGTGTCCGGGGTCTTGTAGCATGTTACATATCCCCCTAACAACTCCAACAGGCTCAAAACTCATATTACATGGACGCAAACTGGAAATGCCAAGGTGAAAAAAATGGAGCAAAGGGCAGACTGGGAGGAAAAGAATTCCGTCAGTACTCTTCTATTGATTTGGAAACTCGATTCTTTTGTTTGCACTTTTTCTTTTTGAAGGGAAATAAAAAGAATCACTTTTTGTACTAAGCCCACTAAAAATATCAATGGATAAGGTCAGGCTTGGATTAGATACCAACAACCCAAGTAGGCTGCTTTGGCACATGTCTGCTGAATAATTAATTAATTTTGAAGATTCTGTTTTGGAAAGAAAAATGTATTGCAACATATTTCAAAAGATTCTTTATTTTCCTTCACAAAAAAGTTTCTTCGCGAGAAATATATTTTCTGAAAATATCAGCATTCTTAAAAATAATATAATTTGTGCTGAAGCCACCAAGGTATCACAGATACATACAAGGCATTTGGACTTGTTTTTATCGGTCATTTTGTGAAGGGGATCGAAAGCTTACGAAAAGATGACAATGGGAAACGTCATGCTTAGTATAGGTGAACTGGGCTTTACTGGAATAAGGGCCTGCACAAGGTGAAGCCTAGCATGGCCCTGATCCTGGGCCATAGCCAAGGGCTTTACTAAACATAAAGATGCGTTTCAATTTCTTTTCTCTTTTTCCCCCAGGAATAAAGGGAAAAGAAATGCAGGGCTTTTTGAAAAATGGCATGCCCACCTAAGTGGGCGTTCCATTATTCAAAACCAGCCCCAAACAATGGACAAAAAAAAAGCTGGGTAATTATGTAACTTCTGATTTCACACTATAAACATTGCAGCAGGTCTTGATTTGGGATTTTACCCACTATTGGGCACTGCCCTACAATTGGAAGAAGGATTATGACGTGAACACAGAGACTCTGAGACAGTACCGCAATAAGGCTGGCCATTAAAAGGATATGGGAACTTAGAAAATCGAATTCATGTGTTCCTCATGTGCATACACCATGGCTAGTGGCAACGAAAAGGCTTTTATTTTCATTTATTATTTTTTCGAACTTTTTGTGGTAGCCAAAGTGGCAACCATCCGCAAGAGCAGAGAGCCAAATTTGGCTACAGGTCAGACCCTCAGAAGAGGTTAGTACACAACTTAAACATTCCTGGTACCTATGTGTTGGCAATCCCCAAGAACCCAGTGTCTAAACATGGCGACTTTCATGTTTTTCTCCTTGGAATGTGCGTACTAAAAGGCATCTGTAAGAAATCTTGCGACAGTCCAAAAAATCCAAGAACCGTTTTGCGTGGATGCTAAATGTCCCACAAAACAATTTAGTTGGTAGGAAGTGATTCTCCGACAGTTGCTCCAGAGTCCGGTCCCTGCAAAGGGAGTGTAGCTATTGTACTCTAGAGTTGCTCCTAGACTGTTGGAACTGAGTTACCCATTTTGAACTCTTATCTGACCCAGCTTCCTCCAGGTACTGTTTGCGAGCTTTGATTGAAACCCGCATTAGTTGCTGCATTTTCATGAGTTCTTTCATTCTTTGGGTTGATCTCTATGAAACTAAATCTAAATCTTTGATAAGGACAAGCAGATGGATTAATTCCTTCTCATGACACTAGCCCTGAACTCCCCCCTTCTTTTCAGCCTTTGATTCCTGCCACTTGCACTTCTTCATTGGCCCACCTCATGGACTCCCGATTCCCGCCCAGCACTCGGTTGTGTTGCCTGTAAAAAAAGTGGGCAACAATCAAGTCGCCGCACGATCTGCTACTCCTCTCTTCGACTGTCTCAGGAGCCATGGCTTAGAACCTTCTTTTGATCTCTCCTTGGAACTCGGGGGGCGTCAGTAAAGTCGGTCTCTTGTCTGGAAGACCCAGTTGCCATGTTCTTAAATTTAAGCGTCTGTTCTCCTCTCCTCAATCACAAGCCGCGCTTGGTCTTTTCACAGACATCGGTCTCGCTTCTATCCCGTCCTCATTCTTCTAAGTTCTGTCTCTCTGTAAGGGTATTCCCTCTTTTCCTTTCAGCATTCTCCAATCTGACATAATATCTCTGCCAAACAAGCAGGCTTTTTATGGGTTCGATTAGAACGTCAATCTCCTTTGCATGCACAATAATGCATTAGCTTCGTTCGGGTATCGCTTTTCACTGTCTGTGCAGGCGTGCCGAGCTTCACAGTTGCACCATCCTATGCGACGGCACTCCTAGTTGCTCCCTTGTCGTAGAATGCAGGGCACCATTCCTGCTCTTCCTCCTTAAACGTTTTTTTCCTACCTCCGTGATCTCTGCCATTCTCGTCCCCTTGGTTGTATTTTCTGCAGATCAGCTTTTAGTTTCTGCTCATTATGACCCTACTCTATTCTGCCGTCTCCGTCTACAGTTCTGCATCCTAATTTCCGATTCGTAAGAGCCCGCAGCTTCTCGCACTGGAAAACCCCTTACTGCGACAGCTTCTAAGGACTCTGAATACCAAAGCATCAGGAGGTGAAACGTCAAAGCCAACTTCTGTTGAAAACGACAGGCCGGAGTAACAAGCACCACCTACACGGGTACCTAACTTCGCCTTCTTGAGTGAGGCCATATTACACGCAATAAATGTTAGGGTTTGGACTCAGAGACCCTGATTTAGTCTACTCATGCAATATTTGTAATGTTTTACAAGCAATTTTTAATTAATTTGGGGTGTTGATCACGGTAACACTGGAGCTGGTATTTAGGGTACTACCCGCAAACGATGTCAGACGCCCAAACGGGCGCGCAGCGCCTAGACGAAGCGAAAAAAAAATGCTATAATGCCGCCAACACTATTCTCGTTGGTGCAGCACTAATAGCGACCATTACATATGCAACCTGGATACTTCTCCCTCTCACCAACGTTACGGACCACAAAGCAGTTAAGACTTTTTGGGTGTGTAACAGCTTGTCTTTCTATTCAGCCATTTTTACGGTCTACCTTTGTGTGGTGACAGTCTGGCCATACGATGCTGAAATATTCGGATCTGAAGATTTTCCACCACTCAAGTTTAGACTTAAATGCGCTACTGGTGTCTTTGGATTGTCTTATTGTTGTGTGCTCGCTGCCTATTCGAGTGGCGCCTACGTTACCGTGCCAAAGCACGTGCGATTTCTCGTTTGCGACGGATATATCCTTGGCACGTTGGTTGTAGGTGTAGTTCCTTCCGCTGTCGGCATAATAATTTCTCTAGTGCGAGTATATGGTGGTGTGGGTAGGTAACTGGAGTATCAAATTAATTGTATGTATGTATGTATGTATGTATGAACCTCTTTATTATCAACATACATGTGATAGCTTTGTAACTATAGACTGAAAATGTAATGTATAATATCCAATGTCCTCCAAGTTTTCACATTGTTGAGCATGCTAACAATAGATAGTCTTCATTTTTTATGTCTGTTAAATATGGAAAAAAAATCTGAATTGAATGTATATATGAGCAATTTATTGAATTTTAAGAAATATAACCATTTGATGCATGTATATATCTACAATTGTGTCACATTGCAAAAGTGTCTAGAATTGTTAATTCTTTATCCAAATAAGTGGCGTGCTAGATCAAAACAAGAAAATGTCTCATGATATATTATTCCTTCTTTACATACATGTGCAAACTGAAGCTACTATTCAAACAACTGGCTATATTTATTGACTTCATGAAAGCAAATACAACAGCACATCCTCCGTATTAAGAAATAAAATTGTCTCCCCAATGCCATCTCCATTGTATAAATGATAATGAAAGTATATCAAACAAAGTGACTCCTCTTGATTCACTTCAGAGGTAGAAAAAGTGTGTGAAAGCATGAGATGGAAAATTTTAGATATAATTAAATTGAATGTGGAAATGCACACGACCTTGGACCCACACCACAAAAGGAAAATGAAAGTAATGCAAACACATAGTTTTTTTAATTAGAGATTTAGATTTTAGTTCATAAAATCAAAAGCGCTCACAATTTGGAAAATGAAGGTGCGTCAACAGCACAAGCAGAAACTAATGCAAATTCAATCAAAGCTTAAACACAGTACCTGCAACACAAGTGGTGCCTAGGATAAGGTGCTAGCACTCTCTTCTTTGATCGTTTTGGTGACAGATTAATCTTCAATTTCATAAGTGGTGCCCTTTGCAGGAACACACATTCCTGCAATTTGATTAAAGATTCATTGAACGAACATAATTGTATCATTTGACTCTTCATACTACCATCAAGGTCCTTGAATTTGCACTGCCAGGTATTTGACGTTTGCAATAAGAGCACTTTGCCTAGTGGGTACTACACAATGTTGGGGTCGATTTATGGTATATAGATGCCAATTCAAAGCCAATGGCATCCTCCAAGTGATGTCCTGGGTGCAAGAAGTCCAAAACTTTCAATGGACAGTTGCCTGGCTTTCCAGCTTTCTCCTTGCCCCATTGCGGCCTCCTCACATTATCTACAACAATAATCATCACCAAGGTCATAGTGCTCTTGTGAAAACAATTCTTTTGTTGGCTATCCTTTCAAAGGGGGATAAAAGCATCAGTTTCATGACATGACTAACCAACATCATTTTTTGGGGGGCCAGATTTGGCCAAAACAATAAAAATAAAAATGGACTATTCTGTCAAAACAATCCTTTTTTGGGAAAAAAAAATCCTGAAACTTTTTTTTTAAATTAAAAATTTTCAGCACATTTGGACCAATGGTTTTTTTTTCTCAAATTTGTGAAGTTCGTTGGCTACGATTTGTGAGTGCTTGCATGTTAAAGTGACTTTTTTGTTTTTGGGGCAAGTGTATCTAGTTGGTTACACAAAGAATATTTTTCTCTAAATGCGATTATCATAGTTTGTGTATTTTCATAATTATTGATGACTTTTTTTAAGCCTTGTATGTTCAAGGTGCTAAATCTTTTTTCAATATTCAAGTTTGACCGGGTGTTGGATTTTGACCAATGTAACATTGTGTTGACAAATGTTTCAACATGGGACGTTTTGTGATTATTGAATGTGAACAATTGTCAAAAACATTTTGTCCCAAGTTGCATTGAACAGTAAATAAAATTTGTTGTCTTCATACATGCTTGCAATGAACAAGTACATGAAGGGGAATCAAACCCCAATCCATAAAGCGTTCTTGCCCATTGTAGTTCAAGCAATACATGCACCTAACCCCACGTTACTAGACATAGCAATTTACAACCCAAAATAAACTTGATGAGTGACAACAATGTCACCACCATCAACAATTAGTATTTAAATAATTTTATTTATTGTTAAATTAAAAATAAAATCCTTTTTCCATTTAATGTTAAATCCTAAATCCTTTGTATTAAGCACATAATTAATAAAATGGGTTTCTAATTGATTAAGAAAACATTATTGTATTTATGAACCATGATTCGGGGTGGGTTCACAAGTTTGAAATGCATCACCAACTAGGAGAGTGTCTTACACCATGTAATGCAATTCCTCTTATGGGATTTCTTTTCAACAACCAATTATATTAAGTAAAGGATCCCTAGAAGGGTTCATAAGTTTTCACCTTAGTTGATTCAAATTATGCTCTCATCCATAGATATGTAACCCATTTCCAATCTAGTAAAATGGTTTACACCTTGTACCCCAACTCCTTTTATGGGATTGTTTTTCAAAAATGAAATACACCAAGTGATTCGTTAGGGGTTTCACAAGTTCTCAACCTTGTTCATTTAAACTCCACCCTTGTTCACAATGGCTCAAATTCGTGAAACCCCAAAGGGGTCCATTATCCAAGATGGTAAAACAAACATTATGTGGGTCAAAACAAAGCCACGTGATGTTTGCATTGTCTTGTCACAAGGTTGACCAAATGTCAATTGAAGTTTTCATTAAATTGAAAAACATTTGTTGTAACATGGTGTTTGGAAATCAATTACTAGTAAAATTGGTGATGTTGTATTGATTTCTTGTTAATATCAAATTTTGTTATTTGCAACAAAACATTATATATATAGGTTTTTTTATGTAGTAAAACATAGTTGTGTATTTTTCTTTAGAGAATAAATGCATGATTGCATAAAATTACACACCAACTTTAACATTTGGTTTCCATCTTGTTTTTTGTTCACATTGTTTTCTTTAATTCTCAACAAAAATGAAAAAAAATGACATTATGATCATGGTGCCATAACATTTCTTGAAATTTTTAAAACTAAATTCACCATTAGAATTGCAATTCAAAATTATGTTCAAACAAAAGGAACACCTTTGTTAAAACTCCAAAATGTGATATTGTAGTGCAAAATTATCAATTTACATTTTGGTCAGAAACATTGTGCGAAATCACAATAAACATGTCACGTTGAACATACAACATCCATGCCAATTAGATTTGAATAACATGCACTACTAGAATTCTAGGTTTTTCAAATGCTCCAAGTTGATTAAATGGTCTTTTTTGACCAATTGACATGTCCATTTTGAGTAAAGGCTCAAGGCATGTATTTTTGACCAACCAACTTGACTAAAGTGACTTATTTAACTAATACATCTAATCAAGTTGAATAGCCCTAATCAAAATGACGAATGGGTTTTAGTCAAATTAAACATAAAAAAGTGACATCAATAGTCAAAATGACAAATGTTCTTTAGTAAAATGGGACATCTTAAATGCCTATTACATCTTTACCTTTCACTTACATTCTTACAACCAACCTACCTACCTACCTACCTACCTAACATGTACTATTACTTACCTACCCACCCACCCACCCACATGCCTATCTAGGTGTGATACGTACTTAGTTACTTACCTACCCACTCATCCATTCACCTACCTATTTACATATTACTTAGGTCAAAACATGTAACTAGGAACCAAAAAGGGTGTCAAATGTTAAACATAATTAGTCAAAATCAAACATAATTATTTTTATTACCCTTTAAAACCATAGTAATCATGGCAAATTAGTCCTTTTTCTTCATTTGAATGTCAAGGAACTTAGAGTAAAAATTCATTTGATCCAATTTTCAGTTTTGGTTTTAATTTAGGATGTTTAAAAATGTACATTTATTGCATCAGATAAAGTCACTTTGCAAAGGACTATTAAAAGGACTCATATAATTAAAAAAATTAATTGAAAAAAATATAGATGATAAGAACATATTAGACACACTCAAAAAACACTCATACTGTTTTAAATGTGGAATTCTGAAACTTTAAAAATTCAAAGAATGTTTCAAAATTGCTTTAATATTTCAAAGCTTCAATAGTCTTTTACCAAATATAAATGGGTTATAATGTACATGAGGTATGAAGAAAAGTTATAGTTTAAAATATAATAGAAACTAAAGAATGTGAAAATTTAACTTTTGGTGATGACTTAAAATTCTGATCATTTTTTGAGATGAAACATTGAATTTATAAGGAATCTGCACACTTTTAAAAATTCATATTTATTCAATAATGAATTTTTTAAAAATGATGCATTTGGGGAATATCTAAATAGTTTTTAGACAAAATTACAAAAAATTCCATTCAAAAATTCATTTGCATGGAAATTTGTTTTTGGGAAAATGGACGTGTAGTCTTTTTCCAAAGTAATCCCTTTGGTTCCTAGTTATAAGTTTTGACCCACCTACCTACCCATACCTACTTACCTGCATATTAACTACATACCTACCCACTCACCCACCTAGATGTATTATTTACCTACTTGCCTACCTATCCATCCACCCACCCGCCTACCATGTCCTACAACATACCTACCTAGTTGATTAGCATTTTATAGCCAACCTAAGTTTATGAACTTCCAACCTACTTACTTAATATAATTTTTTTATGTTACCTACCTTCCTATCTACTAAATAATTGTATGTTACCTACCTACCTACCCATAACCTACCTCCTACCTCCTACCTCCCACCTCCCTTCTACTATGGCCCTACAAGTTATCTACCTACTTGTTTAACATTATACGACCTACCTAAGTTTATGTAAATTCAACCTACCTACTTACAATTGTATTATACTTACCTATCTACCTACCTTTTAACTCCTACCTCCCTCCCACCCTACAACCTACCTACCTCTTCTACCTTCTTATTTACCTACCCAACCTACCTATGACATGTACCCTTCACTAGTGGTTTTTTTTTATTGACCATAAAAAGGTTTTTTTGACTAGTCAATTTGGACCAAAAAACTTTAATCAATAAATAACCCAATTTTAAAATAATAAAAATGTAGTAAGTAAATAAATAATAAGTACCTACCTACCCACTCACCCATGACCTACCTACCTTCATGGCCTCTTACTTACCAAGTATTATACATTTATATACATGTACAAGGTATGCATATTCATATACATAGTCCACATAGTACATGTTGGTAAAGGGATTGAACCTTAATCTCCTTGGTTGCACACCAATGTTTTGTCCATCAAACCACCACATCACTTTACGAAATAATATGATACCAAATGCATTTAACATGTTTTTTTGAACTTCAATGAAATTTTTTGTAAGCGTGTATAACAACATTTGAATTTCAATTTTTTTATAAATAGGTAAATAGATACCTAACTAGGTGCATAGGTAGGTACACATGCCTACCTACCTATGTTTTTAGATGTATTACCTATTTATGTAAAATATGGATAAGTATGTAGGTAGATAAATAAATAATTAATTAGGTAGATAGGTAAATGATACATAGGTAGATAGTAGGTATGTTGGACATAGGTAGGTAAGTAGGTAAATAAAGATGTAAGTAGGTATATGTTAGGTAAATAGGTAGGTAGGTAGCCTAATAGGCATAGCAAGTTGGTCAGCTAACCAAATTAATATGACCAATTTTATTAAACATAATCATTTGGTATGGTCAATTTGAATAAGCCATGAGCATCTTGATGGATTATTTTTTTAAAAATTCCTTCTTGACTAGATGTACAACTTAACATTTAGTCAAAATGGTCATTATATTCAAAAGAACAATGTGTTTTTCATGCCCCATGCCTTTAATCAAAATAGACATCATTTTGATCAATGTGAACATTTTAGTCAAATTGAACTTTTTGAAAAGTTGTGATTTCTTACAATGCCATGAGCTTAATGATATATATATACACACAACTTGATCAACAATAAAAACACAATGCCTAAAAGCCAAGGATATGTACACCAAAAGAAATCTTGTTCATTCCAACCATATGGTTATGACTATAAATACAACTAATGTCCATATTAATTACTTTTACAACCATGTATAGTTTGGGTAGTCATACATGTCATTTTAGTTATAAATGGGTAGGATCCTATATGTGATTATTATTGTCAGATATGCAATTACAATTTTGATATAACCAAATGAAATTGCAATTACAACTATAATTTGTAACTGTAACATATTTGGATTGAAAAATAAAATGAACATGTGCAAATTTTTCATCCAATATGAATGGATCCTTGGTTGGATGAAAACCTAGTTGTTTTTACAATTGTCCATAGTTATTTTGGCAATTATGGGGTGTGATAATAATCAAATGAGCCAAAAACCATGTTGGAAAACCAAAAAACAAATTTTTTATACATATTTATGTAATGCCACTTTAATAATGTCTTGTTGACCAAGGAAATTTGTGTTAAATGATTTATAGAAATACTGAATAACTCGAAAAAATCATTTAATTTAATTTTTAATTTTGGTAAAGTAGTAAAATATTTTTGAACTTTAACACCAATAGGTCAATTTTATAAAACATTAGGCTAAAGATTTCTTTAATAAAGAAATTTTGATGGGGAAAAAATTGAAATGATGATATTAACCTAACATCCATATTTGAAAAAAACTCATAATTTAAAAATTGTGGTACTTAAATTTTTTAGAAATTCAAAATTAATTTCAGAATATTCAAATTTCAAGAATCATTTCACAAATGTAAATGGGTCATAATGTGTATGACATATATGAACAAAGTTGTGTCTTATGATGAAAAAAACTAAAGCTTAATGTTATTAACATATTATTGAATGATTTAAAATTATGATCATTTTTCAAAACGAAATGTATAATATGGTAAAATCGCATTTGTGGATGAATCATTTATCACTGTTGGTTCAATTGATTTTGATTACACCTTGACGCTTAATAAATTTTCCATTTGTAATACCTTCATGATGAAAACATATTTGACATTTGAGTCCAAATATTTCAAGGTGTCCAAAATTGTGACATGTCACCTTTTTTGTATTTTTACCTAGTCCTTTTTTATCATGTAAAGACACATTTATGGAAGATGAGATGGAATTTAAAATTATAGTGGTTTAAAATATGGTACTTATGAAAAATTTGGCACTTTTTAATTCATTAATTTTGATGGGGATCAAAATATATGGGAAAAAAGGATTTGTATTAAGGACAAGACCCTTTTCGTCCTTGGTGGTACACCTTAAAGGATTTTCACCTAATTTCAGAATTACAATATTTGTTTGATAATGAACTTGTGTTTAACTATTTATTAGTATTTTGCACTATTTATTGACATTAACAATATATACAATTATATTTTTATTAAATGTATTTGAGTTATAATCTATTTTTTAATATTAATAAAATTGATCATTATTTAATTTTATATCACAAATTTTAATTAAATTTTATTGGTAAAATTACAACGTATTTTAATCATAATCAAGTCTGATATATATATATTTAATCAAATAGAGGTTTCAAATGTCTAAAAAATATATCATTTATTTGATCATAAAAAAACTGTCATTATTTTAAATAAAAACTTATAGATTACATTTGTTAAAATATAAAACTTAAAATTCCATGAAATTCATTAATTATCTAACATTACTAAATATGATTTAGATTAGTATTCAAAACATAATAAAATATTATACATCATAAATAATATAACTGAAATAAAATATTTTATTGAATTTTTCTAAAATGTGATTTTCATATTTCCCATTTATAAATCATGTGGTTGAATTTGTTTTTCAAATGAATTGTCATTGAAATGTAATTCAATTTAACAAAATTCAAAATCAATTTATTCAAAGTAGTGTAGATATTTGGAAAAAAAATACACTTAATCATTTACATTACTAAAGTTATTTTAAGAATAAAATTTTAATTTTTCCATTTAGACAAATGTCAATAACATTTGAAATATTCAAATTGATGTTTGTGCAATGTTTAAAATCAAGTATGGATTAAATAAAATGCACCCTACTAATTTTCACATTAAATGGGTTGACTTGATAACAAAAGAATTGATATCCATCCTTGGGGTCTAAGGATTAAACTTCACAAATGATTAAATTATGGTCAATGATGCTATCTTGACCATATATACCCTACATATCTAAGCTACTTAACCTTAAGTGCCTAACTAAGCCTACTTAAGTATCTAGTCTAAATGGCCTACCTAGCTACCTAAATTAAGTTTTTATCTTAACATAGGTAATGACATGTGTTAACAATTAATAGGATGAGAAATTATGAAATTACCAATAATATGAATTATTATATTACATTATTTATATAAGTATAAATCATTTATTTAGTATGTGTGATTTAAAAAACTATATTGAATCAAATTTTAAAATGTTGCCCAATATTTTATTTAGTCATATATGTAATTGCATAGTCCTACAATTAGTCAATGGATGAATTTCTTTTGCAATCACAAGCAATATGCAACTTATGGTGTGATTATACATGCCATGTGTAGTATATTGCAACTAAGTGTCTTTTGCCACTTGTTTGTTGTAGGGTTTGTAATCGCATGTGTCCATTATGATTAAAATTTTGTCTTTTGCAATTAAAATTGTAATTGTTTATTTCTATAAAAAAAATTAATAATAAAAAAATTGTTATAACTTGCTTAATAACAAAAACACACCTAGAAGCTTAAGAACCTTGCAACATCAACATGGACAAAAAAATAAGAATAATTTCAACAAAGGCTTAATAGGAAAGGAAAAGAAGAAAGACTTGATGAAGGTGAGTTACCTAACCTATTAATTTTTTTAAATATTCAATTTTTCTAATCAACTCATCTTATTTTTTTGGCTAAAGTAACTTCAACTTTAATATAATCCTTGAAGTTTGCATTTGTTATGTGATTCAAATGTAAATCATCTAGCCAATTTTCTCCACAATGAAAGTATGTTGAAGATTTTCCATTTGTAGACCAAATTGGTGATAAAATGGGTGGGTCCAAGACTTTTTAGGATGGCTTATACATTTATTGTGCCATCTAGCTTTTTTATTACTAGAATTGGCCATGTGCCTAAAAGCTCTTGAAATTGACAAAAGAAAAATAATGTACAACTATTAGAAATTACTAAAAATGTAGTGGGGATTGAAAGAATAAAATGTAATGTACTTATAAAAATATCCATAATTATAGACATAACTTATCGTAATGACAAGGTATGTGTTGTTTTATACTATCAATGGTCATTGAACATGTTAAACACAATTTTAAATTTGCTAATAATCCTTATAAAATTACAATTATTTACATTGAAATTTAACTTGCTAATTTATAACACACATATATGTCAAACATTTAGTTCACAATCGCATCAATTTATATGATGATATCAAAAGCATCAACATTAGTATTATTTGAAAGCTTTCAATAATATGTTTACAAATAAACCAATAATCTTTAAACACAATAAATATTCAAAGTCAAATACACTTCCATTATATATGTTCAATCCCTAATCAATGATTATTACAATATCACAAATTTAAATTTACTTTGAACGAGTTTAATAAAAAATATTATCTTTCTTTCAAAAGTAAATATAAAACATCCAATTTGGTGTTTTTGAGGTGGTAAACAATGATTTGTTTTTACATCAATTGTTACATCAACCTCAATTAGCACAAGTTTACATGCATTTTTCATATACATGCATACTTACTTGGATTGCACATGGCTATTGTGCATGACCATTGATGATCAACCATCAATTAATGAAAAAAATGAATCCATGTAAGAAAAATATGATATCTTATTTTTTTCAAAAGATAACAAAATGTTTTGTTACAATGCGTTTCATTTACCATACATAATATGTTTTGTATACATTTTTTATACATTTAATTTTTCATCAAAATTTACAATGTACATTAATATGTGTAAAACCTTATTAATCAACCAAAAGGAAGAGGAATTAATGTCTTACCTTTTCAGGAAAGAAAAAAACTAAAGAAGGTCACCAACAAATCTTATGTTCCCTATGGTCTTTTTCTTTCCCGAAATAGGTTAGGATGTACATATTATATTTAATATACTTTGATTATGTTTCACACTAATAAACATTCTATAATAATAATAAAAATTAATCACTATCTTGATTAATATACCTCACATAATAGGCCAAGACCACGTATTTTAGTAACGTTTTTGGGAAATAAATCAAAGGACCAAAAGGAGAAGATAAAATGGTTCCTTGGTTCCTTTCTTCACCAAAAACTTAAGAAAAGGTTTTGATATTGTGAATTTTGATACAAGCAAAAATATGAAAACATAATTTTTTTTTCATATGTATTTAAATTATCTATGATTTTCAATAAGGATATAATACAAACATTACCTACATTTTTTGGGGAACTTTTCCAATATTTAATTTGTTATTTTATCAAAGTTTACAATATACATTTAATGTATTAATATAAGCTGACAAATTGTTAAAAAAGAATGAGGCATGAAATCTCTTACCTCTTCAAAAATAAAGGACCCAAAGGTATTGGTTAGAACAATTTCCTTTAAAGTTCCTTTCTTTCCCAAAGAGGTAAAAATAATAATAAATTAGTTAAATTATTTATAATTAATTAATTTTTACAATACTAAAAAAAAATTAGACATCCATTAAACGAGTTTAGTTTTTCAAAACATTAGAAAATGTTTTGATATCAATTATGAATTTTGTTGCAATTAAAATGTCATGCATATTTAAATGTAGTGACAAAATTTTGAATGGTATTTTATATAGTATTTGAAATAAAGATATATTATGTTTAATATAAAGGTAACATAAAAAAATTATTTTTTGGAATTTCAAATGTCAATGTTTTATTCTATCAAATATTACAATGTATGTTGATATATGTAAAACCTTACTAATTGACCAAAATGGTTTCCTCAAGTTCTTTTTTCTGTAGAAAAATAAAAAACTAACTTCATTTATTTTGAATGAAATTATACTTAAGTGTATTAATTTCTCTATCATACCAATTTTTTAAAAATTCATGTAAAAAAAATTAATTTTTTTCAATATAAATGTGTTGATGTTATGAATTTTGATGCAACTTATAATATGATAAATATAAATGTAATGATGGCATTTTGAAATGAATTTTAATATAATATTCAAATAAGTACATATGATATGTTTAATATAAATGTTACAAACATCCCTCTTTTGGAATTTTTCCAAATGTTAATTCTTGATTTTATCAAAGTTAGGATTTACATTGATATATTTATAAATTTAGTGATCAACCAAAAGGGATGAGGCCTTAAATCTTTTACCTTTATGGGAAAAAAAAGATGAAAATGAATTGGATAGAATGGTTCCTTCAATTCCTTTCTTCCCCAAAAGGTAAGGAAATTCATTATTTTACAATTTTATTATTTAAAATTAAATTAATTTCTATAATAATGGAAAAATGTATTATAAATCCCTATTTGAAAGGGTACTTGAATTTTTTTTATATTATAAATTTTCATCCGAGTAAAAATATGATAAATATAAATGTATTGATGATATTTTCAAAGGTATTTGAATATACTATATTAAATATAAATATAAATATATAATACAAACATTACTTACAAAGTTTTTTGGGAAATTTTTCAAATATTGATTTCTTATTATATTAAATTTTATAATGTACAAATTCATATATGTATAAACTTACTAATTGATTAAACTAAATAAGGCATGGAATCTCTTACCTTTCGGGAAAAAAAGGACCAAAAATAATTGGATGGAATGGTTCCCTTAATTCCTTTCTTCCTCAAAAATGTAAAAGACATCATTATTTTTCAATTCAATTCATTTTTACAAGAGTACAAATGTTTTTAACATCCACATAAAAAAGAAATAGAATTTTTCTTGAAAGATAATAGTTTTTTTTGATGTTATGAATTTTTTTGTGAGTTAAAATATCATAGATATGTAAATGTAGTGATAGCAATTTGAAATGTATTTTTACTTACTATTTGTTTAAGCATCACTCCATACCATTTCAACTTTCCAAAGAAAGATTTATTAAAATAAAATAGCAATGTTTCCTTCACCTAACACTTCTAGATCTTCAATTATATTCTATTATTCAGAAAATAATGAAAGTATGAGGCCATACCTACGCTAATTACAAAAGGCAAGATTCATTAACAAATTCAAATAGACATAATGGAAAATAAAAGTTAATCCTCCCTCTTGCCATCAAAGACTTGTTGCTTTTAGATTTAAAGATTCCAATATCATACTAGATGACAGGCTTTGGCACATATTTGACTTTTGAATGCGCACTATTAATAAATTATGGCTTGTGACATAACATGCAATGGAAGGTCAATCCATGACCTTAAATACAATTGCATATCCCAATTTTGATTGAAAACTATAAGAATATTAAGATTATCATCATTGGATGTGACACAATGGGGTGATCACACATAATGGAATAATTATCATGTATTGTGCACTATCAAAGCCAAGAAAATCATGTCCTTTTGGAACCATGGCAAGGTGTAGTCACACTGACATGTACACAAATAGTTGTAATTAATGCTTGGTTTTGTGTATCTAACATTTTAGAAAAAAATGAAAAGCTCCAAATGGAATTTCTTTCACATAATGTTAGTTTCAATGTATTGGTATATATACTCTGAAAGTTTGAAATCAATTTAATGAATGAAAAATACCCAAAAACATTTTGAAAGCATAGTAACCAATGCTTTTAAATAGTAAAAGGGCTTGTAAATGGATTTGAATGTTTTTGACAATGACATATTTTTGAAATTTTTTTAATGTAAACCATCACAAAATAGTGTGATGAAAATTTAAAATTTTTTTAAAGATTTTTTAAAAGACTTTTGTCCAAAATATTCCAAAAATATTTTGGAATAAACACCCAATAAGTAGTCACTCAAGGGGGTAGGTGTGGCTCATGATATCCTGTTTGCACCCATCATTGTCCTAACCATCAGTTACCATAAGCATAAAATTCAGGCATAATTCAAAGTTAAAATCTTTTTCCACAATGATAACAACTTTTATATTTGTGATAGGATCTTATAGATGATGTTGGATCATAGAAAGGAAAAATATAAATGTGTAGTCACATGAAGATCAAACTTTCAATTTCAAAACCTTTACGATGAATTGTTTAAACAAACATACATGGTTACAAATCAATGTTGTTTTTTTTGCTAATTTTCATGATTGATTTTAGTTATATTTTAAATCAAAATAGACAATGGAAAAAAATGGCTTTAATTAGAACGAAACAATTGTTTTTGACAAAAAAAAGGATTGAATACATCCTAATTGAATACATATTAATTGTGTATTTTGAGTCAAATGTTTATTGACACATGTAAGTGTCCATGTTGAAAAATTTGACTAATTGTATAATTGTCATCGTTGTTAAATGACATGTCTACTACGATTAATTTGATTAACATGTATGTTGACATGGTTGCCAAATGATAGTTATATTGTCATTGATTTGATTAACATCTATGCTAATATGGTTGCCAAATGGCATGTTTGTTATGATTAACTTGATTAACATGTGTGGTGACATGGTTGCCAAATGACACGTATATTTCAACTAACTTGATTAACATGTGTCTTGACACGGCTATCAATGCCATGTTTGTCATACTACAATTCATGGTTTTTAAGCTATCCAAGTTTATTACCTTTTCCACCTTGATTAACGACCATGTCCATTTTGATTAAAGGCTTAAGGCCCAAATGACATGTGTATTTTTTTATTAGTGAACTTGATTAAAATGATCTATTTGACTATATATCAAATTGAAAATTTAGTCAAGTTGAACCAAAAATTGACCACCTTGGTCAAAATGGCCCATGGATATTAGTTAAATGAAACATCTAATCAAGTCTGACAAAACAAAATAACATGTTTGGTCAAAATGATCAATAGTTTTTAATCAAATTGGACATCCTATGCTAGTCAATAAACCAAGTTAACTAGATATTATTTTGGCTAAGTAGGTACCATAGGTCTATTTACTTCTCTACTTATTTACTATTTAAGCTAAGTAGACAAACTTAAGTAGGTAGGTAACTTAGGCCCATTTACCTATGTAGGCCTACCTATTTACCTACCTACACTAGGCTAAGTAAGTAGCTTAGGCTTATTTTCCTATATAGGCCTACCTACTTACTACCTAGGCTAAGTAGTTAGTACCCTAGGTCTACCTAATTAATTTTGTACCCATACCTACCTACTTACATGTTACCCCCTACATATTTGTGTACCTACTTCTTACATTTTCTACCTATCTACTAACCTACTTTTAACCTACTTATTAATTACCTAACTTGTTTACTTACTTAATAAATAAAAATGTGCAATAAAAAACTTGACAAAACGTGTCACCTTTTGATGGTGGAATCCATTGGTAAAGACTTGGTTTATATCATTATTAAGGGAAAGGTTCAATTCCTTATACTTGAACCTATGTGCATGCTTAAAGGAGTAAGGTAGTTAAATAAATTAAAGTAACATAACCAAGTAGGTTAGGATAGGTAGGTTAGGCTAAGTAGGTTAAGTAGGCTTCCACCTACCTACCAACCTACTCTCCTTTTTATGACCTATTTAAACCTATTTCTTATCTATGTAGTTAAAAACATTAATTTTTATAGTAATCCAAAAAAATGATTTAAATTTAAAAAAATTCAACTAGTCAAATGGTTCATTGTTTGTTTATCAAAATAACTAATCAAATAATCTCTTATTTTGCTAATAAAAAATAACATCTTAGTCACAATGGGCAAGTCAAAATTGACTTGTCCAAATCGCCTTGCTCAAATTGACAAGGTGATTTTTTTGACATTTGTCATTTTAGGTTTTTTTTTACTAGACTTTTTCCTCAAAAAATACATGGTTTTTTAATATTGTGTCGTCACTAACTTCATTAACATGCATGAATTGACATGGTCGCAAAATGACAAGTATATTGTGATTGACCTTACTAACATTTGTGTTAACATGATTGCCAAATGACATGTCTATTGTGATTGATTTGGCTATCTTGTGTGCTCACATGACTATTAAATAAAAACTATATAGTGATTTACTTGACTAACATTTGTGTTGACACGACTGTTAAATGGCATGTCAATTTTGAATAATTTGACAAATGTGCGCCAATGTTTGGGTGCCACACTGCCCGCTATGATATTTCACATGTTAACACATTGTTTAGCTACATTACAAAAATATTAATATCCGGTTTCACCTTCTTCCTTGAAACACATTGCATTACATACCAATAATCATGAATGCAAATGATTGTTATCAACCAAAATACTATCAAACACTCATCGATTTTTTTGTTCAAGATTAGCATCCATTTCCTTGGCCCACAAAAACTTACTACCATTTATTTGATGTTACAAATAAAGAATCAATTTGTATGGGCATAGATTGGCTAGGCTGACAAGCGACCTAGAATGGAACCTAGATAAAATAATATAAAATGGGAACATCATGTGTTAAATTTGTGGAGGTGCCATATAGAATGCCAACAAACTTTCATAGTGCACCTACATCATCATGGGTTTGATTAAAAAAATGCATTAATGTGTATCCATGCATCACCTAAGTTGAATTTAATTTCTTTTGTCAATATGAACTTTTGTTTCAAAAGTCACTAATCTCTACATATGCATTTGTGTTAATGTGCATGTCAAATGACCTAGTGACAAGTGTTCACATTTAATTATGTGCCACAATTTCAACAATCAGCTTTTTATGCTCAAAGTTCATGGATTGGAAACATGTCCAAATAAAGGTCAATGTTTATTACACTTTTTGTGCTAGAATTTGATCATTAAAATAAGAGTTCCACTTTATAAAAAGAAAAGATGGGTCCTACTTTTCTACACCAATGGAGTCACATAGATCTCATCTTTTTACTATTTTATGTGAATAATTAATTAAAATCACTTCAAACAAGGTCAATAGTATAACATGACATGAACAACCTTCACCACAAAATTTTGTAGTGCCTTTCAATCTTCAAAATTAACTTGCAACAACTATTCAAATATTAAAATTGATTTGAAATCAATAGAAAACAAGGGACATTGACTTGGCAAACAAATGACCTACATGTTTATGGAAGGGAACCTTATGTACATGCCTAGGGAGGTTTACAATTTACATTCATTGGGTAGTGGTATGCCAAATCATCATATGACATATATACATTTTCATATTTTGCAATGCATGTGGTTATGGTAGACTTGTCTGAATTATGGTGATAGATTATTTAGTATATTTATATTTTACAAGTGCCAACATTTTAAATAGTTTTTGTTAGTTATGTTCCATAGTAAAAATGAAAAATATGGCATTATATTAAAATAATGAAGTTATTGTGCTTCAAAGCTTCATTCAAATTATTGGCATGGCATGTAGTTATTTTTTAGAATTTTGGGCAATAATGATTAATTTGTGTTTAAGCATGTTAAGTATTATGATATGTACCAATGTTGTGCGTACAAATGGTTTACGACTTACATTCTATGTAAGTGTAAGTGTAAAATTGTGTAAATCTATTTTATGTTGTGTAGTCAATGTAAACATAAACATAAATACACATATAGTTTTACATGACCATTTAAAAATTATATATATATATATATGGTTTTATGCACCGTGTAAAATAGTGTAAGCTTAACACAATGTAAAAAATGTGATTTCTAATAGGTTACTTGAGTGAATTTCATAATGTTTTTGGTGACAAGCCAACCAAATAGCATATTGCTGAAAAAAAAACTAAGAAAAATCAGAATCAAAACATTTGTGCTTTGCATTGCACCACAATTAATTAAATTAATATGAAATCACAATAAGTAAAATAAATATCTAAGCTCTTGTAAAAGTTACAATAAATAATACTCAATAATAAAAGTATTATTGATAATAACAATAATAATAATAGAAGTTGTATTCAAACAATGATGTGACATAAAATGTGCATTTAAGATATTTCTTGGAATAACACCACCATATTCACATATTGGTAGAAAATGCTAATGTTAGTAGAATATTAAAATATCATGATATTTTGTGAAGGATAAACAAAATGGCCCATTGCAAAAAATAAAATGTAGTTTAGTTCTAGGGTACACCAACAACTAATTAGTATGGATTTTCAAGAAGATATGATTATTAAAAAATATATAATATATACAAGTACAATTACACGTTTCAAAACATTTACATGAGGCCATGGAAATGTAAAAGTTCAGACGTGTAAGTGTAAATGATTTCCAATTACATGAGATTTACATGCTATATATATGAATATTAACATTTACACACACAACATCGGTATGTACTATGTACTTCATATTTGGACAAATTAAAGAATAAATTGAAAAACTTGGTTTAGGCTCACTTTAGACAAGGGTCCAGGTCCAATTTCCTAGGAACCAATTTGGACTGCTTTGAAGCAAATTGAATAGAGTTCGACCCTACCTTGGTCCATGGCATGATTCTTTGTTCTCTAAATAAGTAGCTCTTCTTTTAGCACTATTTTTTTGTTTGAACTGATTGATTTTCCCTTCAAAACAGGTGCCATGTAGGTTTAGCCTCAATTTGCCACTTTTTGGTCTTGCACCCTCCTTTAAAGGCCTTGGGACCAATATGAAGCTTTCAACCAATAAGATTGCTTGAATTCATTTGTCCCTGGACCTTGGACCCTTGTCTAAAGTCGCCCTTAGTTGGTGGAGAATTGAGTTGGTAGTACAATGGGTACAGAGAGTCTTTGTACTTTGGATGGGAATCACGGGAAATTTCTATCCATCTGCCCTGCTTTTGGCCTTATTAACCGCCGCACCTCAATGACACTTATCGCCTGCCTCCCTGTAAGAGCATCTTTTCCTAGTGGCCACTGCAGACCGTTTGGTGATATATATAGGTAGAGGAATGGAATCCTTTATCTGCTCCATGTGATGTCCTCGCCATGAGAAGTCTAAACGTTCGCAAGGTTATGACCCGATTCCTTGTGTTGAGCTTTCCTGTGCCTTAAAGCACCGGCTGAACATGTCTAGTGTATGCGCAGGGCACGTTATCTGATCTAATTGGAGTTTTTCCTCAGCAACAGGAGTGGGCCTTACATTTTTTCAGGAAAAAATGAAAAAACAATTCACGTCAGGTAACACCCTTTGAGCAGGGTACCGGACCCTTTGAGCAGGGTGTTCCTTAAATGGCCTGCTCCAAGGGCTTAACTCTACTTATTCTTAGTGTAGTATCTTTACCATTTAGGCAACAAACTGCCAAATAATTATTTAAATTTCAAATCTTTAATTTGGGCAGCTGGTTTTTTAATTCTGAAATTTTAGGCAGGTAATCATATACAAAATAGAGCAGTTTAGTTTATATAGACTGCTTTAGATGTAAGTCACTGTCATGGATGGAAGGTGTGCAGTTCTAATCTGGACGGTTGAACTTTAAAAATATATCAAAATTTTAGCACAAATAATGAATAATTTTTCAAAAGTTTCACAAAATGAAAATAATTTAATTTATGCCGAAATGGTAAAGGTACTATGGTATTTTGCAGCCAATCTTCATCACAGAGGATTTAGTCAGGGGTTTTTTTTAGGCGAAAGTTTGTCATTGCAGGGATATTCTTTTTAAACTGTGACAATAAAGTGTTTTTCAGGTGTTTTAGTAGCCCCATTTCCATAACCTCTTTTTGGAAAATTGTCAGATCTTTTTACTAAGTTCCAATAGGATAGCAAATAATATGGAAAGCTGTTTTTTTAAATTAAAATTTTGTTCTCTAAAGCCATATTTGGGTTAATTTTCTTATGGAAGATTGCTACCTCAGCTACATTACAAAATTGAAAAAAATGAAATGGTTTTAGTGTGCTCCTTTGTGCACCACATTTTCATTATTTGGCATCATGTTTGAAGGTCACATATGAACCAATACTCGCAATTGTACTTTCACCTTTCTGCAAGGGTCTTAGTAGTGATGTTTTGGGCAAACTTTTGCAATTCTTAACATGAAAAATATGATTTCAGCACATACAAACAACTTTTGTCAAAAAATGGCCATAATTTACCCAAGTTTGGCTAAATCTTCTTCTGGACAATCACCAGTTTAGCTGCATAACAAAATTGGAAAAGAAACTGCCTCTTAGTGGCTATAATATAAGTTTGTCTTGGAAAATCTTGAACATTTTAGACTCAGAGACCCAGATATTGTCACAGCAGGGGGTACTTATTGTTGTTAACTAGCAACCCAAAACATTGGGGTGGTATGGTACCAGTGTGGTTGCTAGCTCACCCATACTTACCTACCCATTTTTGACTTGGGGAACAAAATCATCAGGCCTGAAAACACTACGTAACCCCTAATGACCACTGTCTGGGCGTTAGCACAATGTCTTGCATGGTTTTGCACACGGTCTGAACAATGTTTTGCAAAAATTGAAGAAATATAATTAGGATCCTGTTGTTGTAAATGGTAGGAAGCAGTGTATATTTTGGAGACTTTTCCCACTGTGGCAACCAATGTGGATTTTTTTGGATTTTTTTGTAAAAGTGGCCATATTCTGAGGAAAAAAAAGTCATATGCTCACCATATTTAGACAATGAGTTCCCACTGGTCGCCAGAACTGGGCAAGAATCTTTATTTATTTATTTGAATTGTCTGACCTTAGCCAAATGTCACTCAGTTCTTTTGTGGATGATAGCCAGTTCACGTGCTTGACAAAATTGGAATTTTTTTTCTAAGGGGTAAGCTATTGGTAGGAACTAAGCAAGGAGCTGTAGAACAACATAAGACATTAAATTATAATAAATTCACATTCCTATTGTGTAGTTACAAGTAACATTTGTGACTAAAATCTTAAAAATCTTGACAATTGCATACAATAATTTGTATGTGACCTTAATCACAAATGACATTGACATCATCCAATGTTAGATGAAATATATGACAAAGACATATAGTCTCATTTTTGGTCCAAAGGTCATACTTGTAGTATCTTCATGAAACTGTCATCCTAAGCTCTACAAATCATCTCATAACTCTAAAGGCAACAGAATAATATTTAAGGATTGTTTGAGGGTTTTGAAAATAAGCTATGAGCTGTTTGATTGAAAATTTTCTGTAAAAACGATACCCCTTACTTTGAATGATCATAACTTTCTTGACTTTGATGCGTTTTTGTCAATTTTTAGTGCCCCAGATGCCTTACTCTTTGGACAGCATAAACAATCGGGCCCTTCTGCACAATCGGCGAGCAAACCTTGCCTTAAGTGTTGAGACACCGGCCTGCCTACCCTATGTGGAGGGCTACACATGTTCTTTCAGCACAAGCAGAGGAACAATGTGTGAGGATTTGACTGGCTTTTACTTCTTAAGTGTTCATCCACTGCCCTAGTCACAAATGGCGTCACTCAATTTGAACAAAAAAATGAGAAAGTTATGCATTAATGAAATAGGAGGGGTCAAAATGAAGAAAAATGAAAAAAAAAAAAAATTGCAATTTGAAAAAACGTAGTTTCTTTACTACTTTTTGGCTTTGTATTTCAAAGATGATTTGTAAAGTTTGAGAAGGCAATCCTATAAAATAACTCAAAATGGAAAAGAATTGGGAAAGTGTTTGGTGATAGGCTAATGTTAGATGATAGGCATATTTATCTTAGTGCTTCTAGTGCCACAAAAATTGTCAAAAGGAATTGGGGAAAGATATGGGGTGTTTAAGGGATTCAATGTTTGCAGATGGATGACTTAAAACAGATTAGAATTTTGAGGTTAAAATTTTGGATCATTACATTTTTACCTTTGGAATAGAAAGAAGTTTAGTAAAGCCCTTGATGGTGTACCCAAGGGGGATGACACATCCTTTCTTGTTTGTCACCTTGTTTTTCAAGCGCCTCATCAAGCTTCTCTTGGGTTGACTCTTTTAGCTTCTAGCTACCTGTGCATCTCATAACACACTTGATTAGTCCCAAAGTCTCAACCATTTAGAACAAATTCAAATTCTCTACTTAGATTCACTAGACTTTGCTCTCGGAACTAAGTCCTCATCTAACCTAGAGCTAGCCACGGGCTTGACATTTGAGCTGGCCCAAATGGCCTTAAAGCTGAGCCAACCCCAGGTTGACTCAGGGGCCTCATAGTACCAACGTTTGAAGTTGATCTGATGAAAACTTCAACTGGAACAACCCGAGTTGTTTCAAGGCCAACCGTCTTCTGATGGCTTTGAAACTTTAGGACACCTTCTATTTGTCTTAAGTGCTTTAACAAGCCCATCCCTTTGGGTCCGCCCATGACAACACTTAACCTTCCATTGAAGGTTTTAAGAAAACAGTACCTCGCATTATAATTTTGAGGACAACCCTCAATCATCTTTTTGACGGATGAGAGCCCAAGCTCCTGCCTTAACCCATCCGAACCCTTAAGTTTGAATGTCTCCCAACTCCTAGAGGAGTCAAACCTCACTGAGCCATTTCTAGCCTAACTCTCATATCACCTTAGGGCCCCACCAAGGTGATCCTAATATAGACACTTCTTAAGTGGAAGGGCATGCCAGGGGGACTTGTGATAGCTTCTTGAATATTTGAAAATATTTATTTTCCAAATAATTCTGTTTATATCTAAGTTGTTGAATTTCATGGACCAATATGTTTACACATGCGCATGATTGTTTGTTTGGATGTTCACAGATCCACTGGCCAGTTGGAACCCACATGGCAACTAAACCAAGTCTTGCCATGTGGCACAATATGAATATTTGGAGAATAATGTCTTATAAAACTTAAAATATATTTAGGTCATCTAAATAGATGACATGTGGCATGTCAACACTTGATCTAAGTTTTTCAAATCTTGTGCTCAATGATCGCCCACATTTTGATTATTATTAATCAATCAATCATGCCACAAGGCACAATAAGATTATTTTGTTAAATTTTTTGTGAAACTCAAAATATATTTAAGTTGTTTGTGAAGCACTCTGAGAAATTTCCTAATGTATTTGCAGGGTACCATATATCTTTGAATATCCTTCCTAAAAAAGAGGAGGCATATTATTATACTTACTCTCTAAGAATGAGATGGATCTTATGCTTAGAAGTAGTTGTAAAATCTGTCCCACTCTTAAAGAGTAGGTGTAAGAACTCTCCCTCAGATTTATGTATGTTTAGGTTCATGATGATCTTCACCTTGTGCTACTGCCACATACTAGGCCCCTTATTTTGGGAATACCCCCACCCATAGTCTTTTACCTTACACAGAGCTTATGGGCCACTCTCCTGTTGTGGGATTTCCTTTGACCTATTTGTGGCCTCCCCGCTCATCCCTAATGCTAAATGTGTTTGTTGGCATTTTGTTGTTAGGAAGGGATAAAGTGTTCAAAGTCCTTATAGAGTACACTTGCTTCAAGGGACTTTGGTCCCTACTTTGTAGATTGTCTTTTCCTTAGTTGACTATGACTTTCATAGGATGCAAAGTAAAAAAATCAGAATGCACAGTTTTTGTGTATCAACATAATTTTTTTTTGGAATGTGCTTAAAATAAATAAATATGTGCCTATCAGCATGTATCTGGCTACTATGTAATCATCCACACAAGCACATGTGAATGATGATAATTTAGAATGTATCTGTGAAGAAGGTATTATTAGAACTAGATGTCTCCATGTTGTGCCCATTAACATGACAAGCTTTGAAGTTTGAACATACATGCTTTTTCTCACCTAGTTATCACCTACTAATTTAGTTTATTCCAATTGAGTTGAATGTCAACACAACATTTCTGTGTGGAACATGTACCTTGTGAAGTGAAATTATTGATTTTATTTGAATAGATATCCACGAACTATCTATATAAAATGTTTTAAAAAAATACCTCTGGCCCCAGACCTTGATGTTGTGGAACGGCCTCACCTTACCCATTAGGTTGGGTGTGTCACCTAGCACTCAACCATTGGCTTGACCATTCCATAGTTAAGTCATTTGTATAAGGAGTTAACTGTTGTCTTTGTCTTTTTTAGACATGCAACTTTCAATTTGATGAACAAATTGTAACACAAAAAGTACAACAGGCATTGGTCTTATTTGGGCAAATTCTCGATCCCAAAATCATTTTCACATGTCTTGTAGCCCTTGGCACTAAAAGAGGTCATCTTGCAAAATTGTGATGTGTAATTTGTGCACCTTTGTTAAAATTTTGACATGGTGGAAAGTAGAGAGAATTATTCTAAAACCCGAAACAGAAGACTTGTTCAAGTTGGGTTCTTTGGGTTCAAAGGCCCTTGAAAGTGCCAAAGTTTCAAAATGAACTTATTTTTCAAGAAGCCTCAAGAATGTGGCGTGTGTAAATTTATAAGGTCTCATACACCCACCTTCATTTTCAACTTGGGACTTGTTTGAAGGTTAATATTTTTGCCACTTTTCATTGTTGAAGGGGTTGAAAACATGTCACTCTTATAGAATACTTTTTCTTTGTCTTTTGGGGGGCCATCCTTTGAAGGAATTTTGAAGTGTGAATTGTCATGTAGAGTTCAATATACACAGTGACTAACAGTGATCAAATGGGTCAAATACTGTGTCACCTATACAAATCAATCTTTGGCTTTTACCTCAAATCTAAACCCTAAACCCTGTTATTCCACATTTTGTTCTCAATCCCAGTTGAATCATGTGAATTGTGGAGGCTTCAGATGATTCTTCAGGTTTTTAAGCCTTGGGAGCATGGAATTTACCCTCCATGAAGAATGAGTGGACCTGTACAGAGGGTCGCAAAATTTCCTGCTATATAGGCCCACTGCACAGGCTCCACATTGTGGGGGATGTTTTGTAGCCTGCCCAAGAGTGCTTTATATCAGCCACATTTACTAGGGCCCTTATGGTTTGAAATATCAAAACATTTTAAGACAACACATTATATAGTTGAAGATAAACCATATTGTTTATCCATACCATGCAATATATATATTTTAAATTATCTGTTGAAGCGTCAGTTGTGAGCATTCCAACAGGGATTTAGCACTAAATGATGACTTGTTATTTGAATCTGTCCAAAAAAAACCCATTTATAATTTGGTTATCCACAGTGATCAGGAATAGACATCAAGTGATATTTACCCACAATACTCTCTTTTGATGAATCATTTAATAAAAAAGGAAGATTAAGACAAAATATTACTTTTAAAAATCATAACAATGAGAACTTTTGCAGAAAATATTGCTGATTCCATGGGTTGATTCATGTTAAATTGGCATATAGACATAGGATTGGAAGCTAACTAAGAGGATAGTTTGGCTCTCGATGTCTAGCTACATATGTGAAAACAATAGATGACTAAAAAAAACCACATCTTTTGAAATGCATAATTCCAAATAAATTGGAATGAGTTGTAAGTTGTAACTCGTTTAACTTGCCTATGAACACAAATTACGTACATATCACTCAAATTTATATAATTTTCAGATTATTGATTTCTGCAACAAATTCATATTGGCAAAGGAATTCAAAATGACTTGGTGACATATGGTCATTAATGTATTAAGTTCAGCCCGACCCATGAATCGATGCGCTGGCAAGTATGTTGGGCATGTTAGATATACCATCACCACAAAATATCAGCCAAAAGGCATTCTGTTAGTCTGCCTAGCTTATCGAAGTTCAGGGTGTCACTTGAGAAAATATGGATGGGGCAAATGGGCAGACTGGAGGAAAAAATCGCAACAATACTTTTGTACTGACTGCATTCATTTCCTTTGACCTGGTTAAATATTTCCCCACTGCTGCCATGGTAAAAACATTTAGCCCAAAATCCCTTTAAATTGCTTTTAAATATTAGAACTATCCCATGCTTAGACTAAATCAGGGTCTCTGAACACCGACTTTTTCTCTTTTTTTCTGAACTTTCATCACTTGGCAACAGAGGAAAAAAAAAGGGCCTGCGACTTCTACAACGGATCTGAGGAAAAACCCCTCAAATTCGCCACATTTTTAGGAAAAATATTGAAATCTCCATGTTTAGACTACAGGTCCTTGCAAGTCACGAGCACATAACAGGGTTTAAAAAATAATTTACTTTTCTCTCTGACCTGTAACCAGATTTGGCTAAGTCTTCTTGTGGAGGATCGCCAGTCCACTACCTCATGAAGTTGAAAAAAAACCTTGCACAGCCATTTTTCTAATAAAGTTCGATGCCTGGGGCTTTACCCTACACAAATAGGTTCTCTGTGAATAGCATCCTTATTTCGACCTGATGTCTCGGGCTTGAAAGGTCTCTCTGACTTTCCAAAGTTTTGGGTCCACTGCATTTGCCTTGACTAAGTGGCTTTCTCCTTCACCAAGTGTCACCTCTCGAGTGCATCTGCACCAATCATCATGCCACCAAGGTGTGACAAGGTTTGCGTGCTGTTTTGTGTAAGAAATGCTTTTGTAATTGGCTGTCGTTTTGTGAAGGGGAACAAAAAGCATGAGTTTCTCCAAGAAGATTCACTAAATTGCCAATGGCTAAGGCAGGAGGCTGTACTTGGATTTTTAAATTCGAACTGGCACTGCACTGCAGTTTCAAAAAGGACGAGCAAATGAACAATCACACAGATACCATAATATATAAGGCCATATCTATCGATCCCCATGGCCACCATCCACCATGGCTAGTTGCACGTTCTTGCAACTTGCCACTGATGCCCGGGCCGGTTCCTGCGCAGTATGGGACCTCTAGACTCAGTTCCTAGACTGTTGAAATTGAGCTACCGATTTTTGTCTCTTATCTGGAAGCTTCTCACAGTCAAGAACCTTGATGCTAGTATCGAGAATCATATGATCTGATAATGTTCACTCAACTTTCAATCCTTAATCAATTGCACAAATGTGCTCCTGCAAGGCCGGATGTGTTGCAGTGAACCAGTTATGCAGGAATTGCTGATTGTGTTACAAGAAAAATTCAAGAAAAGGGGTTAATGCTGCAGGCGCCGAATCGCTCCAGGTGCTGTTTGTGAGCTTTGATTGAATCTACAGGCATTCATTTCTGCTCGTCCTGATGCTGCCCTTTCATGCTCGTCCCTTTTGATTTTCTGGTTGATTATTAGCATCTAAATCTAAATCTTTGATAAACTAGGGCAAGTGATCTTGGTCAAATCCTTCACTTCGACAGTACCTCTTCTAGTCCCGATTCCTTTCAAGCCTGATTCGACCTTCCACATGCAACTTCTGCGTGTCACGATTGCCTCGCCTGTGAATAAAGTGGTCAACAATCGAGTTGCCGCACAATCACTCCTCTTTTGGACCCTCTCAGCAGCCGTGTTTTCCAAACTTCGTTGGCTGGATGAGAAGCATCAATTCCTCGTCAAATTCGCACTGACGGGCCCACTCACCTTGCTACGCGGGGCGTGAGTGAAGTCTCTCGTTAAATGGGAAGACTTGGTTGCTGCTATTATATTAAGTATATGTTCTCCTCTCATCAATCAGAGCTGATCGACCTTGTTTTTTCATAGACTTTGGTCTCTCTTTTCTCTTCCTTGTTCTTGAACTGTTCTGCTTTCGTTTTCTACTCGGAGACTCTGAGCTACATCGTCTAGTCCCATTTGTGGCGTGGGTGTGTCACCCAGAAAAATCTCAAAGCTCGGGATCTAACTTGATTTTTGGGATTTTCTCTGCTAAACAAGAATGGTATATATTTTGTAATTCGAGTAAGTTCGCCGATTTCTTTTCCATGCGTAGTAAAGCATTACCGTCATGCGTGTATTGTATTTCACTGTCCGTGGTGTGCAGAGAGCAGCTCTATTGTGTGCGACCATATCGCTAGCTTCTGTCTTGTCATCTACAGCACGTCACCACTCATCTTCGAAAACCGTTTTTTCTTCCCGAACGGTGCTCTCTGCCATTCTCCTCCCCGTCCTCTAGTATTGTTCACGTCCGCTTTTCATTTCTCCCCTCTCTCTTCCTCTTTTATCTCTTCCCCAGCTTCTACAGTTCCTCATAACATATATAATATATTTTCCGTTTCAGAGCAGGCAGCTTGTTGCCCTGATCCAGCAGAGCCCTTTGCTGGTCCTGGAGTGCCGCCCGCCGTATTCGTTGATCTTGCAGCTGCTGCGTCACCGACTCCCGCCCTAGATCCAAGAGATCGTCATTCCAGCGGCCCTCGACGTAATAAAGTGCAACACTCCAAACCCACTGCACTCCGAAGACCTCAAGTGCTGACAGGGGCTGCCAGCGGGGCCTGCCAAATTGAGTTGGAAGTGACGTGATTATGACATGTAGGTTATCTTTACTATCAGCTTTACGTTTCAAGTCTTGATGTGTCTCGAAGCTTGACAAGCGCACCGTAACTGTGACGGCGTTCGAGTTATACGTAGTACTACTCATTAGTTAGTCCGCCAGAACGATTATTGACAAATCTTATTTGTGTTTGACGCAGTGATGTCACACAACAACTAGTGTTGCCGAATCGGAATCTAAAAGAAGAAGGCTTGAGCGGTGGAAACCTCACTTCATGGCAACGTGGCTCAACATTATTCGAAACAGACATCAACTCCGTATGCCTCTTGATGGAGAGACACTCCTTCATGTTGCTGTTGAAGCCATTAACGTGAACGCCGTAAGAGAGATTATAGAGGTTCCTCATTTCGACGTGAATGCCGAAAATCCGAACGGCCAAACGGCATTGGAACTTGCTGTTGAAAAATCCTTAGGCAGGGCAGTGAGCGCCAACGACGCCACGAACTTCAGAAATATTGAAAGGGTGCTACTGGGCAATGATAAAGTGAGCGCTTTTGTTGATAGGCTGTATAGGGAGAGGCAAGTGAACGTGGATGCCGCAAATGCTATTCTCCTTGGCGCAGCACTGATCGCAACCATTACATTTTCAAGCTGGTTTACACTCCCTTTACCACAAGACACATCGACCAACGCCCCTTCACCACAAGACACCTCTACCAACGCCCCTTCACCACAAGTCGCTCCTACCAATGCAAGAGCACTCGAGGTATTTTGGGTGCTCAATAGCTTATCTTTCTTTTTCTCGGTGGCAACTGTCTTGGCCGCTGCATATGCAACCGCGCCAATTTTCCACCATCCTTTCATCGGACTAGTTGTGAGAATCGTGAAGAGAAAACTTGTACTTACTTCTTCTCTTTTTGTACTTTCTGTTCTTTGTGTGCTGGGTGCCTTTACCAGCGGTGCCTACGCTAGACTGGCCAAAGATCGAGTAAAACAAAGTAAAATAGTTATCGTAGCCTCCGTAGGTATACCTGTCTGCATTCTCATCTTAATAGTGTATATAGTTGAACTCAAAGGGGGAACGCAGAAATCAGACCAATATGTCATCCGACCAATAGAGAGACTCGGACACATAATAGGATGGCTATTCGTCAACCCCCTCATCCGACTAATAGAGATACTCGGAGACGTGATAGGATGGCTATTCGTCAACGCCCTGCGGCAATTGTGCGCCCTAGTTGGGCTCCTTGTCCCACCACCTGTCAATAACCCAGTCCCACCACCTGTCGCTGTCCGTGTCCCACCTGTCCATATTCAACGCAAGCTTTCCTTGTAATCCATTCCATCCATATGGATTAGATTAGTGGAATTCATGAATGATCTGGAACCCATGGCAATGTGTTCACTACAATTCCATCATGCACCACTCCCATCCACCACTCAGTTCCACCAGTTTTCAGTAAAAAGTCATTAAACATTTAACATGAAATCCACTAATAATCCACCATGCACACATTCAAATGAAAATGATTCACTGGACAACCATGGGTTAGTGGTTTGGATGAGCTCCTTTTCACTTGGCCCCTATTGGATGAAAGCGCATAGTGATTTATGAACAGGTTATGTAACAGTGATGCAAATGTCAAAGGAGACGTAAGCAAATCCCTATACAAGATTGACTTATCCCTATTCAAGATCAATCGCAAAGTAGAACTTGTCAGTGAAGTTGCATTAGACATGCGTAAGTTAATTTCCTTGGAATTAAGTTTCTTCTGTTGTTTGTTTGTTATCCACTTTTGAACATACCAACTTAGATTGGTATTGGGTACTTCAGAAAAGAAATCATACCAACCTGGTTCAAGTATTGGATGTTTTTTTAACTTTCACACCACAGTGGTCGTGATAATTTGTCCAAGGCTGATTTTTAGCTGGCTTGAAGCAAATATATACCTACTGATGAAATTGGTTTAAAATGGGTAGAAAGCTCATATTACTTTAGACCCCTTTTAGGCTGGTACTAATACAAGGCTAGGATTGATACTGGTGTTGTGAGGGTATGCAATTTGGAGGTATAAAACCAGGGATTCAAGTCCAGGGCCTTATTACTCAAACTTGAATTGACATGCTTCTGATGGAATTGGCTCAAGAATTGAACAATGAAACTAGTCTTTATTTAGATCCAAAATCAAAATAGTATCATTAAAAAAACATTATCAAATGTGGGCTAGGGTTATTAAGTAGGAAAGTTGATGTTTTTAAAAAGTTGATATGTAGGCTGAACTTTATGGTTAAATATTAATTTTTATTACTTATTGAACTTTATGCCTATATAGACCTTTTTTTTATTTGTTATAAAAATTTGTACCCATATTATCTATAACATTGGGGAGTGTGTAGTGTGTATATAAATTGGACCCGATTTTTAAATCAAGTTTGAAAGTTTTTGAATTTGCAAAAAAAGGATAAAATTAGAGACAAAGGGTTTATAAATTAGAAGAATTAGAATGAAATCTTCACTTGAAGAACCTCCAAATAAATTTTATAAAATTAAAATTGGAACTATAAGTTCTATTAAAAAGAAAAAATCACACAACACTAATTAATATCATATGTATGTCAATACCAAGACTACAAGTTCTCTTTAAAAGGAAGAATTGCACAACAGTGATTGATATAGTTGTAAACCTCTATACCAGACCAATTGTATTTTCACACTCTTCATCCTAGTGCAACAACCCACCCTACTTGTGTTTTTCCTTTGTTGGCAAATGATATGCACTTAGTTGATCATGCCTCATATGTGTTACTTTTTTTTTACAATTACAGGAAGAGTTTGGTGCATTAAGGCTTTTAATGCCACTAATGAAAGGTGTCGCTTAGTCTCCATAGGGGTTAGATCAGTTTAAATCACTTCCTTGATGTTTTCTTACACATGAATCTGGTTTTCATATTCTAGGTGCTCCAGTGGGTTCTTTGCCATTTGTGGAGTCCTTCATATTAGAGGCACTCCAAGAGGACCTCAACACAATCACTAACCTTCCTATGCTCGCAAATCTTCAAGCAACTTTTGTGATGCTTTCATTTTGTTATGCCTAGCGGCCAAGCTACTTATAGCATATTGTATTTCCATCACCAAGTATCTTACAACATTATACCAAGTTAAATGTTCGTACCATAGCTATGTTAGAAAAGATATTAAGGTCAGGATCCTTTGGCACCATAGTGGGCCATTTGGCTCGTTGTCAAGTCACTTTTCCTACTTTTTCATGGGGGTTAACCCTTCCCTTAGTGGTCCGACGTGCTGCCCCCGCCTTTTTAAGATGTTGGGTTTTGATCATTCTTGCACTAGTCTCTCGTTTCCAACAAGATGATCACCCTACTCTTCTTGATGTAATGGCAAATGTAGAGATTGGTACTTATCCCTTCTAGGTCGCACTACAGGATACCTATGCAATGTTACCTAAAGTCGTTAGATCACATGTTTTGCCTTTTGGGAGTCTAATAATGCAATCATATCCTTAAATGCAATATTTTTTAATGGACCAATTACACAAATAAGAATTTACTTCATTTCTAACAGATGTTCCTTCAGATGTTGTGCAAACACATCTTTACTCCTATGTAAATCCAATAGCAAGGGCATGTTTATTAACTCGTCCTAGCATCCCTTCATTCCGTTTATATTTTATCCATTTTCTTAAAGCACTTTGTATTTGTCTCGATATACCACATCCTACAATTTTGCATCTTTCATGATGCCAATGTGGTCATGCCATCAATGATTTGGATATCCATTTACTATGTTGTTTGTGCGAGAGTGACCGCATTGCAACCCATGATACATTTTGAAATACCATTGTAGCTATTGCATCAGAAAGTGGAGCTCATGTACAAAAAGAGGTTTCACACCTTTTCCCTTGGCACACATGAAGACGAGTGCATATTGTCATCACCAAAAATAGTTTTGGAACCGTAGCGGATGTTGTCATTATCAATCTAACTCGTATAAATTTGGTGCAACATGTTTCGACATGGATAGTGCATGCAACGACATTTGTCGTTCAAGACAAGGCACGATCCTACATAGAGCAAATGCCAAGAGATGATTTCATTCCCCTTGCCATAAAGACAACAATTGTTTCCATCCTCATTTGATTCCTTTATGACTTCTTATGTACATGCTTGTATAGTTCGCCATCAATAGACTTCCTTGGTACCTTTGATGTTTATATCTCATTATAAATAATGAATGTCAATAGCCTTACAATGTGCACGAGCCATCATGATTCTTTAGCGAGCTGCCATGCTTAGTCATAGTTTTTCATCTCTTCCGCACATACTAGCTAGTGTACCTCCATCACTAACGGATTTGTGGCATAGGTTGCCATTTTAACATTATTTTTTCCACTTCATTACTACTATTTTGATGGTCTTAGTTTTCCTTTCATGTGTTTACATTTGCATCACCATGCCTTGTAGTTTTTGTGGATGGATTTCCATCCTTGTTTATGTGTGTGTGTGTGTGTGTGTGTGTGTGTGTTTACTTCCTAATTGTATCTCTCACTCCACATTTGGGTACTTATTCCATCTATTTTCAGACTTGGAATTTCTTTACTCATATTGATTGGATAATGTCTTATTTCAACTATGTTCAAAACTTTTAGAAATTTGTTAAGGGGGTAGGTTGATTACATTGTTTTGGATGAACAAGGCATTAAGGATAGGGATTGATCATTGGACATTGGAGGTTTAAAATTTGAATTTTTTTTAGTTTTAAATATCATGTTGATAATGACTTGGGGACTACCCAAAGATGGGAGTTCTAGGAAAAGGATTAAGATTTTTAGACACATAGTTTTGGAATAAGGAAATAGATGTAGGTACTTTGTTAAAAAAACTACAAATTTTGTTTTTGATATACCACGAATTTAATTTTATTGTTTTCATTTCATTTTAACAAAACATGGATTTTTTGTTGGGTGAAAGCAAGAAAAAAGGAGCCAAGTAATGTGTGGATAGTCCTAAAAGTTGATTCTGTGAAACTCTAAAAAAATTATCGTTGAAATACCACAAATCTAAAAAATGCAATTTAAAAAAAATAAATTTCAAAATTTCAAAAGTTTCATTCACCAAATTCTCAAAAAAATTCATTATTTTTTAAAACTCTTTTTTTATATTTAAAGCACTCCAAATAAGCATGTGGATAGGTCCCTTTTTTTTCAAAAGTTTTTTTGCAAAGTATCAAACATTAACCATTTATGCCCAAATTTTTTGAGGGAGTTCATGTTCAGTATTAAAAGAGTAATAGGACTTGAAATCAGTGTTCACAATGGATTATGGTTCATTTGTGTGCATTTGGTTACAATGTGCTTATGGTAATCAAAAAGTGTGGAACTTAAAAATGTCAATTTAACAAAAGTTATTTATTTTTATGTTCTAAAAAGGATGGATGCATGTTGCATGAAATATCATAAAGAATGTAGTCATTTGCATTGATATTTAACAAAGTATTCTAATTAGTTGATGACTTTACTTGTAATGATGATGGATGATACAAACAACCCTAGATGGATGATTTGTTACAAGTTGGACAACAAACTTTCTGTCCATGAATTAGGATTTTAAATGACCACAATTATTGAATTCTCACTCATTTTGATCTTAAGTTGATTCACATTTTTTGCCCCACTAGGGTTTAGGGTCCATTATTGCTACATCTTCTAGCATTAAATGTTTGTTGCCACTTCAAGCTTTGTTGCACTTCTAGCAAACTCCCATTCACCAAACAAGTTGTCTCTTAGACATTAATCACCATGGCTTGCTCTTGCAAGCATAAGCCCACCACTTTGTCCCAACTACCGTTTTGCTCTTGCCCAACGTCTTGTTTTGCACCACAACGGAATGGTGTGCATGTTCAAAATAATTTTGCTTTCATAGAAACTATAACTCACCATTTTGCTCCAATTCCCACTTCCTTCAACTTTGAACAAAACATTGTGCGCATGGAAATGTTTTGGCATATGATCATTATTGTAGCATTTTAGCATTTTTATTGCCTTTTGACAACCTTCTTCTAGCCATGGACATGTTGTTTCTGTTGTCTGTATTGAAAAAAGGTTACCAAATGGCAAAAATGATGTTGTGTTACTTAGAAGCATCAAGTTCATTTGAAGGACTTGTAAGTTAGTGCAATATTCTTCTTTAGATCATTAGGTTTGCTTCGTGTTCCAGCAAGTTGATGAATAAAGGCATAATAACTTCTATGCACAAGTGTGTAAGTCCACTTTTGGTTTCTGTTCAAATCCATTTTCTACTTATTGTTTTTTGCTTAAACATACACTTAAATTTAAACTTTTGAAAGTTTAATGAATAATACATGGGTTTTAAGTGTGAAGTAGGTTTTTAAATCCAAAAAACTCAACTTGAGGTGCAAATTGAATCTCTTTTAAATGTTTTTTTTTTTGCAACCTATTTCCTTCTCAACATGGGGGACTTCGAAAATTGCAAGAGAAAAACTCATCGCTAGCATCATGGGTGTCACAATGGTTGTCAAAACCAAGATGAATCTAATAATAGACTTGACCTTCAAGTGTTAGATGAATCATTGATCAACACTATTGGAGATGATGGTGACTTGGAGGTGGTTAAAGTAGAAGATCTTGATTTTAGTGGAGGTGAATGTGTGCTAGAAGGTTAAAGAAGGGTGGCAGATGACCTTGAAAGTGACAATGCACACATAATTCCAAAAACAAAAAGGAAGGATTACAAACGAAAATGGCACAACAAGCCAGACTTCATGTGGCAAAGCTACAAGTACAAGAATATGTTTTTTCTGCCCAAGAAGAAGCTCGTTTTTTACACAAATTGAAACTACAAGTTTAAAACTTGTAATTGTTGAAGGTTGTTGACAAGTGCAAAAGCAAAGCACAACTTTGTCAATATTTTTATCCATGTTCATTCGTGATTTCTTGAAAGACTATATTTGTCTTTTCCGGAATGTAATGATTGAAAGCTTTTGGGGAATTATTTATTGAGAGATGTTGTCCCAAAGTATTTGCAAGATGTGAATAGACTTAAACAAGACCAAATTGTAATAGACAATCTTAAGTCTAGCTTGTCAAACCTATTGAATGGCCAAATTATTTATCATCCTTTTTTTCATCCAAGAAAATCGTTCATCCATGACATGTAACAAAATATTCCTCCATGTCACCAAATATTCCGTCCTATGTGTCAAATAATATTTCGTCAACGTCAACAAGGTATTCCTAAAAAGATTCCATTGGGCTCATTGTTCACACTCGCACGCTCACAAGATAACATCCTTGCCCCTTCCTTGATGATCATCAAACATAGATCTTCTAAAAACTTGTTGCCTATCTAGGACTTTGATGATTGATTTCCACTTTTTTTTTGGTGGGGATTGTTTATGTGAGGGTGATTCCACTAGTAGAAATCAGCCAAAATGTAACCATTCAATTTACGACTACATGCGACTTATAGTCGTTTGCGACTAGATTTGAGAATATTTGCAACTACAAGACCAACTTTCAATTATTTCACAACTATGATGCAACTATTAGAAATTTCATCCTATTGGTTACATCAATTTTACATTTATTTTCATCCATTAATAGGTTGATATGTCCCATTAGTCGAAATAGTCACCAAATTAGTTGCATCCTAAACGTATTCTACAATGACATAGGGGTATATTTTAATGTATGTACTAAAATTATATATATATATTTATAATATGCATACATATGTATATTATTCATATAATGAATTGCAAAATTAATATTTGAACTTTGAATTTTTTTATTCAAATCTGAAAATTGATCAATTATGAAAAAATGTTATTTTAACTTTTTAAAAAATTTATAAAAATTTGAATCTGAAAATTGTTATTTCAATTGTTAAAAACATTATTTCAATTTGAAAATTTTGATTTGAATATGATATTTTTAATTCAGAAAGACGGATTTGATCTAATAATTGATTTTGAATTCTAAATTAATATTTTCCAATCCAAAAATTAGTATATTTCAATTCAGAAAATTATAATTGATTATAAAAATGGAATGTTTTGAATCTTCCATTTAATTTTGAATATTTTTATGTGAATATGAAATTTTATATTTCAGCTATGAAATTTTTTCATTTATATTTAAAATAATCATTTAATTCGAACTTGAAATTTAGATTCCAAATTATTATTTTAGATTTTCAAAATTAATACTTCAAGTCTGAAAATTAGTAATTGAGTCTAAAAATGGACATTTCAATTTTGAATATT
>Ga0209611_10001393_pt1 | contig 40912 bp, 29 predicted proteins | sample S1TSphgellanicum_3_FD_187693 | JGI IMG/M metagenome (GOLD analysis project Ga0209611, IMG submission 187693) | Host-associated microbial communities from peat moss isolated from Minnesota, USA - S1T2_Fc - Sphagnum magellanicum MG (SPAdes) (version 2) | ecosystem: Host-associated > Plants > Peat... | reverse complement strand
CATTTCAACTTGAAATACCCAAACTTATACTTACCTTTACCAACTAGAATTTTGGGGTTTCGTTGCAATACCTACACCCGTACTTACTTTTACCAACTGGAATTTTGGGGCATAATTTCAATACTTACACTTGTATTTACTTTTACCAAACCCTAACAAAAAAAAGTCTTAGTGATATATGCCCTAAACCTAAAAAATTATACAAGCTATACAAATCATATAATGCAAAATAAAAAAATTGAAAGAACATAGGAAAAAAATTAAAAACCAAAATTGAAAGGTTTTAAACTATAAATGTTTATTAACTAAAAGAAAATACGTTAATCTTTTAAAATAATCAAATAAATTTCATATAAAACCAAAAGAGAAGATATGTCTTTTATCTTTGTGTGATCTTTCCAACCTAATTTTTCCACTTTTTTTGAAGAAGATATAAAATGCAATTGTATTACTTCACATATGTGTAAACCCTAAAATTTTCCCCCCAAATTTAACCTACTTTAAATTAATTACTATACATTTGTGAAAAACTTATTAATTAATTTGTGTCTCAACCCTAAAACTTATGATTAAATTAGTAGGGTATGTAATTAATAGAGTAACTAGGTTATTAGGGTAGGTGCTTAGTACAATAGCTAGGTCAGTAGGATAACTGGTTATTAGGGAAGCTCTGTCAGTAAGTTGGTGCAATACTTATGAGGGTAGAAAAGTGAGCAGGGTAGCTATGTGTGAGGTCAGGTCCAAGAAAAACGGCCAAGAACAAAAAAAAAAAAGAAAAGTACAGTGGTCAGCAGCAAAAAGAAATCGACTGTGATGAGCCCCATCCGGCGCTGAATGAAAAAACGCAACCCATCCAGTGGACAGAACGGCCAACTGGTGCATTGGTGGCTGTTAATTCACTCTGGCCATTTGCTATTAGTGGTCTTCCACCTATTTGGAATCCCAGTTTTAGTTTTATGGGTGGGATTGCAAAAAAGTAAATAACTAAACTTGGATGTGAGAAATGTTTTTGCAGGGTCACATACTGAGCACCGCTTGGGATTGTCTGACGATGATATGACGAAACACTTCTGCAACACCCCACGATCATCAAGAGGACACCAGCAGGCCAACGCGAGAAGCGAAAAGATAGGTAACGATCGCGGAATATCGTTGTTTACGATAATAATTTTTGTCTCCGTTGGGGTAGTTTTAACCTTCATCTCAAGGTCTCAAGGCCAGGAAGCTCAGTCCCATTGTGCACAAAACCATCATCAACAACAATGGTGTAAATCCCAGATGTGGTACTTACACTCAATGTGATGCAATAATACCATGTCTCAACGTCATCATTTGCTGATTGACACATCTCAAAACTGCAGTTATGGTGGCAACTGACCTCTGGAAGCACAGATTCTCTAGGTGTCGATGATCGAATTGAGAATCCGTTCACTGAGAATTCACGAACCGCTATATCTCTTGCATCATTGTAAGCTCAATTGGCTTGCACGATTTGAGGCTTCACGTAAAATGCTCTTTCTTTGTGTACTAGTAGTACTTGCAACAGTGAAGTTATGCAACACAATCCAGTAGTAGGAAAAGGAGGAGCCGGATGGATGATGATGATTACATTCAAGAATTTTTTCACAAAAGAATTTTCCTATCAAAATACCAATGCTTGCAAATCTGCAGCTCATTTGTGATGGATGATGGAGCATTTCCAAGAGACTTCTTCATGCTTCAATCTTTTGACAAAAAAATTTCAGGGCAGACATTCATTTTGTCAAATCCGAAAAGAAATCTTCGTACCCATTTATACATTTGGTTGCCTACTACGTACATGAGTCTGTTTTTGTATGTAACATTTTTGGCTTTTCTTCTCTTTCATGATCAGGGAAATGTTGAACAAAAATGGCAGCAAAATGCATTTAATCCTCAACAATGCTCATAATCGAATCATGATCTCCTCTTGTACCCACCACTTGAATCACGATCTACTGTTTCGTGTTACTGGAATCCTCACCTGCAACAACCAAAGCAAACAGTTTTAGACCACATGAAAGGCAGCAACCAAAGTGGCAAGCCTAGATAGATGTAAACAAGGTTGCTGTATGGAATAGTACAAAGTGGGTGGCTCAACATATTTTGGAGTGATACTATAACATCTGCATTCAAGCATACACTGGTCCTCTTTTTTCAAACATCTTTGCAAGGTGTGCCAAAGCCTGTACAAACATAACAATGAATAATGTGTGGTAAGCTCCTGCAACCAGAAATTCTACGTTTTGCTAGTACAAATTGTCCAGGGATTTCTTCTGCACAGAAAAAAAAGAAAAGTTGTCTGTTTTCTCTGTGCATTTTGTCCAAAGGTAATAGCTTGAACAAAGCTATATTGACATTATCTTCCTCACTGCTGGCCTGCTAATCCTTGCATCCTTTTTTTTCACAAAACAAAACTGCTGTCAATTTTTTCTTGAACTCACATCTTCATGCTCTTCCTCACAAGTGCCATGGAGTCCATGAGTTTGCATTGCTCAGGCTTTTGGTGCAAATCTATCAGATATGCATGATTCAAATCTATGAGATTGAAGGAAAATTCTCCACAACACTACTTTGAAGGTAACACAACAATGAGTACAAACATAAGCTGTATATGATCTCACACTGTGCTGCACTAGGACCTTGGTTGCTACCTCAAAAAATTCTTACAGCTCACCATTCAAAGCAGGACTTCCAACTTTGCAGCATTGTGACCTCATGAAGAAATAGGCTAATATTCATGCTGTTGTAAACAAGAGAAGAGGGCAACACAGAAATATGCAGAGACCTATAATAAATTCTCACATTCAAACAAAGTGTCCACGCACATTCTATGCCCAATTACATCACAGCATGAGATTTAAACAATCACAAGCTTCGTTATCTATGGATATGCTATTAGTAGGATCATACCCTCATGGTGTACTAGTTCTTAGTCTCTTGTTCTCTTGGCATCCAAACTACAATTTCCAACACGAGTCCTTAGCCCACGCCCACACACTTAATTTGACATTCAAATGAACAATTTCTTCAAGCTACACTTTCCACAATTACCACATCAATGTTCCACCACAGCAAAACAAATAACACACAAGCCACCCAACTCAAGACTCAAACATTAAACAACGACTCTCCTACATAATCTGCCCCAAAGCAATCTTGCTCAACAGCATAAATGACACCAAACAGTAAATGATAAAATACATGCTTGCTAGCACTATAACAGATCCAGATAACCATATTGCTTTATGATTTTCACCTGCATGATCTGCAACTCATATCCAGATCCTGATAACCATAGTGCTTTATGATTTCCACCCGCATGATCTGCAACTCATATCTCTGCTTTCCTCCCCCAACAATTTCATCTGTTCCATACACTGCCACTATACCCACTGCATATTTTTAAATTACAAATCAATACATATCTCAACTAGACCTGAAAAATACAAGAAATCCAACCCAATTCACAATTTTATTTATAAGCTAACTTCAGTAACAATGCATGACCACATTCAAATCTACTGAAAACAAAACCAAAACCTTGTGCTCTCTGTTCCACTCCATCATCAACAACACCTTTTATTCTTCCACACTGCAGCTAAATCCTTCAGAGCTTCTGGGAGAGCAGATTCCCTAGCAGACCACCTTCACACAAGTTGGGATTCATAGGAATGACATTGTGGAGTTTATCATAAAGCAAAAGACATCGAGCCCCAGATGACATATTCATCAAAACTCAGAATTTTGTGTGCAGAGGACACTAATCATGATACATACAACCCCAAGCTTCAGACCAGGAATTTAGGTGATTCTCTTACAGCAAAAGAAATCCAAAACTATTTACATGTGATTTGCATGCACAAAAGAAAAATTACACATTTCACTCAATCAGCTACTGTTGTGTAATGAATGCGTGACTTTTAAAAAGGAACTTAGCAAGAAAGGAAAAATAGAGAGAAGATCACACATCTGCCTGTCCAGCCACCCAATGATGAACATGTGATGATAGGTTGCCTGCCGCACTGCCAACAAAGAATGTAAACTAGTTTTTCACACATGGCAAATATGCATTGCCATCACATGTAAATTTGAACTCTACAAAACAACCTTCCAGAAAGAAAGATATCATAATTATGGAATTGACCAAATGAGATATTAGCATTCTTCCAAGCACCACCTTCTCACCAAACCTTCCTTGCCCTAATCTAGAAAAGCACCCAATACAGGTTTGCTTTGAAACCCCTTTCTAAGCTTCAATCTGAACTCAGTTGATGCCAATTTGTGAATCAAAGCCACACATTTTGAAGATCTCAAACCTGTAACCCAGCTCACCACACACTTAGAATTTTTTTTTTGTGCTCTTGTAATGGATCAACTTGTCACATGATGTTTGGCTTTGCAGCAGTGACCCAAAAAAAACAAGAAAAAAGAAAAAAAACATGGAATGAGGGAAATAAAATTTATGCTATATGCACAAAACTTGAACTTCATGTTGTATTGGTGTTTCTCAAATAGGGTATTGCAAGAATTTACAGGCCAGAGTGAACCAGCCCCAATGACTACACCAGTTGGCCGTTCTGTCCATAGGATGGGCTGGATGATTCGCCTCTTTTTCATTCGTCTCTTTACCTTCCGTTAACCAACATTCTACCACAGTCAATCTTTTTCAGCTGTTGTCCTTTGACCATTTTTATTTTTAGTTGCCAAGTTTTTCCCAACCCTGGCCTCCATACTACCCATTCACCTTGCTACCCTATTGACCTAAATTTTAACCCTGCCTATGAACTAACAATTAATCCCTTGCTTACCTTGGCAAAACTCTTATCTCCTTTTGGTTAAACCTATATTTCATTTTGGCTAAACTTCTTGTTCTCGGCAAACCCTATGTATTTTACTGGCTAAACTTTTATCTCTTGGCAAACCTTATATATTTTACTGGCTAAACTTCTATCTTTTGGCAAACCCTATATATTTTATTGGCTAAACTTATATATTTTATTAGCTAACTTCTATTTCTTGGCTAAACATATAGTTCTTCTTGACTAAACTTCTATCTCTTGGCTAAACCTATATATTTTACGAGCTAACTTCTATTTATGGGCTAAACCTATATTTCTTCTTGGCTAAACTTCTATCTCTTGACTAAACTTATATTTTTTCTTGGTTAAACTTATATTTCTTGGCTAAATTTCTATCTCTTAACTAAACCTATATATCTTACTAGCTAACTTATATTTCTTGGTTAAACTTATATTTTTGTTTAGCTAAATTTCTATCTTTTGGCTAACCCTATATTTCTTCTTGGTTAAACTTATATTTCTTGGCTAAATTTCTATTTCTTGGAAAAACCTATATATCTTATTAATTAAACCTCTACCTAATTTTTACTTCAAAAATTAATTTAAAAAATACATACATTTTTTAGTAATGCCACTTTAATTATTAGTAAAACATCTACTTATTGGCAAAACCTACCTAACCACACATCATCATACCTACCTATGCACTTGCAAATTGTGGATTTGGATTATAGAAATTATAATGTAAAATGTGGGTATTGCAAAGGAGTTGTAACATATATTTATAGCTTGATTCAAAATCGTGATGACGATAAGCCATTAACCCCAAATGTGGGTATTATAATTGCGGGAATTTTTTTTGGTGGTGGTCCTCTACCTCCACTTTGGACCATTTAATGCAAGATGTACTTAATTTAACTAAGGAATACTTCATAAATTTAAAGTTAAAAAGACATCAAACATTTATGAATATTTGCACAATTTTTAATACTAATCAAAATCAATCCTAGGTTGGATTTTGGGGGGAAATTTTGGTCAAATCTTCACATACAAATACTTGCAACAATATTCATTCTACCTCTTTTGAAAGTGAATGAAAAAGGTTTCAAGTTGGGCCTTCAAGTTGAAGTGACCACATCAAAGGTAAGATAACAAATTTTTATTTCATTCATTCATTTATTTATTTTCATTGTGTTTCAATTTTAATTCATCACTCACTCCTACAAGATTATTTTATTATGGCATGTGTATTTTTTAATATAATTATTAAATTATATGATATTTACCATTAAATTTTTAAAAAATTTATATGTAAATATTTTTGGGGTAATTAGTTTTAAACTCTAAGGTTAATGTTTCCATTCATTATAATTTTGAGTTGATTAACTTCAAAAGTCAAAACATAGTTGCTATAAATCTTTTTTGTATTCCATTTATAGTTTTGTTTGTATAATTATTAAGTTGAAAACATTTACCATTAGGATTATTTACGGCTTTAAGTTTAAGGTTTAATGAAATGTGTGTTGATTTATTTAGGTTGTGTTTTCAAATCAAAATACGACTCCTTTGAATGTGATATCATCCTTTAACATAAACAATATGGTATTTTTTTAAATCATTTTCTTTTTTTTATTGTTTTTTTCATAATATAAGGAAATCAATTTCTTTGGATGGTTTTAATACGATCATCAAATTCCACTAAAAATTCCATGTTCCATGTTTGATATATGGATTTAACATTTTGGCCTCCCATAGACAATGTGGATTTAGGGTCATAATGCCCATATTGCATTTTGCCACCCACATATAATGTGCATCTTTAAATTGTCATGCAGGTATTACATTTAGGGCTCCCACATATAGTGTGGATTAAGGTCATAATGTGAGTATTACATTTTGCCCCCATATATTGTGTGCATCTTTAAATTGTCATGCAAGTTGCATTTTCTTTTTTCATAAAGAGTGTAGTTTGTTAATTATCACGTGGGTATTACATTTAAATTATCTATACATAATATGGATTTAAAATAGACTTTGCAAGTATTGCAATTTAAAATTTACAAATATGGCCATAAACCATATCATATGTTTCCATAACATTTAAGGTATTATGTGCATGATTATATAGGGTTCAGATGAGAGATACAAATCAAGTACTTAGAACATGTACATTTGCATTAATATTGAGTATGACAATTAACATGTAATTCAACATATTACAAGTATAAAATTTTGGACATTAACATCAATTTACGTTCTTTTCTTATACAATTAGTTCAAGGTATAGTTTCAAACATGGGTCGTGTTTCAAAATCTCAATCTATTGAGATTTAAAACCCAAGGAAATCACATGTTAACATGGGTTTGGTGTGGAAAAAGGATGTTCAACATGGAAGGGCACATATAATCGAGGTTGATTGTGCATACATTTCACATGCACAAGTCTCGGAATTTTTAAACGGTGAACAAAGCCATGAAAACTCCTTGATGGAATGGAACATTTATAAGCAAATACCCCCACAAGAAAATGTAAAATGCTAAAAATCCAAAACCACCTTGGTCATATTAGGTATGATGTTCTATTGTTCATTATTGTTATATGGAACTTGTTTTTAATTTCATATTGTACCAAAATTTAGGTCTTAAATTGATTGCACATTTTGTAGGTATGCATGTGGGTATGGACTAGAAGACAATCATGGAAACCCAAACCACCATCAATCCATTAACTAAGGTTGTTTAGGTCAATTTTCAATTAGGTGATTCTACACACAACCCGAGGTGGCAGAAATAATCTTCTACCATTGACCTCATACATGGGCCAATGGTGAGCTTATGCATGGCAGAAATAACCTTGATTCCATTGCATAACCATTCTTTTTTGCCCCACGAATGTCACAAGCTCTCAAGGACAACATTTGGACTCAATTGGGTTTAGGTTACACTATCAAACAAATATATGACAAGCATAAGGCAATATGGTGGGCTCTATCAATGTAGGAGAAATGATGATAAAGGATGATTTCATTAGGCAATAAGACATTACTTACTTGGATTGTAAACACAAAATAACGAATTAACGTTTACACAAAATATGGTCATTTCCTTTCACGCATGGGCATTTAATCATCCAAATGATATGTTTTATTTTCAAAATGCAAGTGAAGATAATGGGATTCATGTCCCATTCACAATAGGGATACAAACCCCATCTCAATCACAAACCATGGTTTCATTAGGTGATAATGGGGCAATTTCAATGGATGCCACTTTCAACACCAATGATGTAAAAATTGACTTGTTCACATTAATGGTGTTTGATGCACATCACACCAAAATGTCAATTGCATGTATCATACAAATCATCAAACATGCAATGATTGGGTGGAATGGTTAATTCTTTTGAAAACAAAATTCTTAAGGAAAAACCCTAAATGGAAACCTTCATGTTTCACCATTGATTATGTTCCACAAGAGTTATGAACATTACGATGAGTTTTATTTTCATTCTACCTTTTTTTGAACTTTTATGTACATGCAACCATTTCAAATTTTCATCCCACATTCTCCATTATAAATAATGTTATTAGTTGAAATGATAATAAATTAGTATTTTATGCATGGTTAGGATTGTGTGGGGTGACAATCAAGTGCCCATTTACCTTTGCACATGGCATGTCTTAAAGGCTTGGCGTTTAAGTTTGATGGAAAAAATCAAAGACAATGGGGTGCGACATGCAATATTGGACGACCTTCACATCGTCATGTACATGCCCATTGAACCAGGTGAAAACATTGAAGCCTTCATGACTTGTGGGAAAACAAGATCATTGAAAGTTTCACCCAACATTTGCCCAATGATTCATGGACTTAGTACTTTTGGACCTATTATTTCCAAGTTGGTATGTGAATTAATTCTCAATCCATTATTGTTGTTCCACCATGTTGTGCATATCCCAAAATATTCACTCCTTGAATTAAAGTAGAAACATCAATGATGGATTTAATAATCCCATGTGGGGGCAAAATGCAATTCCCACATTATGACCATAATCCACACTAAATGTAATATCTACATGACAATTTAAAGATGCACATTGTATGTGGGGGCAAAGTGCAATATCACATTATGACCATAATCCACATTATATATGCTAGAAGGAAATGTAATACCTGCATGACAATTTAAAGATGCACACTATATGTGGGGGCAAAGTGTGATACCCACATTATGACCCTAATCCACATTATATATGTTAGAAGGTAATGCAATACCTACAAGACAATTTAGGGATGCACATTGTATTTTGTAGATTTGTGGATGGTGGGGCTTCAACGAGTGCCACATTCAAACTAGGACACACAAACATCAATTGAGTCTTACCATGGGGCATTGGAATGTTGGTTTTCTTTGGAAACAAAGGGGCTTCAAGGTTAATGAATTGATTAATTAATGTGGAGATTCCTAATAATGGTTGTAAAACACTACATGCACATGGCTAAAATGAAAAAACACGGGTTCATAAAAAATAAGGTTGTGGAACACATTGTGAAAGTGAGCTTTGAGAAGGCCACATTGATCCCTCACATCAATGTCACCCATGGGATAGATGATTCGAATGAAACCAACCATGCATGGATGGTACGAAGCCAACAACATCTAAATATGACATATAAGGTCCCATTTCCTTTCACCAAGTATGTTTGTTACACATGTGAATGGGTGTTGCATGCAAACTTGTGCAAACATCAAATTGCCATTCTTCTTACATGTATCAATCTCAATAAAAAATATATCATTCAATATTATGGGACATGGTATGGATCTGATCGTGGAGGTTTTGCCACCATGTTTGCAGACCTACTTACACATTTATGACAATTAATTTGATGATGATGAAGTTTATGAAAATCATTTTGAAAAACCATGTTGATATGTGCGAGCTTATGACATCAGATGATACCTCCCCCAATGTGGAAAAAAAAGAGGATCACAACCAACCTTAAAGTTCATCCACCCCCATAGAGAAAATGATTGTTCAAATGGGTGACATAATGCATGAAATCATCAATGAAATCCAAAAAAGGTGGGGTTCAATTCATAGACCACACCACATCATTGTTGCATGTTATTACAATAGATGTATGAGGTATTTGCCTTTCCACGGCGAATGAAGTCATGCATCCCGACATGGTATTTCATTATGTCAATGATGGACTTGATAATTCAGTGCATCGCATGAAGGATTGGCATGAGATGATGTTAGAACATGGAAATATTTATAAAAAAAGGGTTCATGAGTAAAAAAAAACAACACAAATTTGTTTATGCCCATCCCCCATTTTAATTTTCCATTACTAAAATGTGCATCATATTACAATTATGTCAAATAATAGATTATTTATGTGTTAATGCATTGATTTTTGTATCAATGAACATATAGGGTTTGAAAGTTACATTGCCAAGGTTATATAACATATATCTTCTAAAACTCCCAAACAAGAATATCTCATTCAAATGTCATATAAAGGTGGGTATTGCAAGTCAATTGTATAATAATCACAAGGTCAATATGTGGGTAATGTTTACCCATCTTGTTTCTTGTGGCATTTAATTGGTACTACATGCAAGTATTGAAAGGTTTAAGGTATATCATAGTTGAAGGTTAACGAGCACTAATACAAGTATTGCATATAATTTCATATTTTCTGTGGCTATTAATTACGTTAAATAAAGGTATTACAAATTTTTTACTCCTTCTAGAAGGGGATTTGACCACTTAATGCAAGTATTGTCCTACCTTTTTCATTATAATGATGATTTGTTTTAATGGATTTTCTTTAGTTATAAATATCATTTGGATATTTATTATTACATTCGGTCAATTAAGTGTAGGTATTGCATTTGGTGGACAAGATCTCCCTAAGTAAATCTAGATGATGAGGGATTAAGTTTTTACAATACCTACATAATAAATATTTATTAACCAAAAGGGGGCTTTTGGTGAAGGTACATATATATGTGATTTATGTAGGTATAACCTAGTGATGACATTCTTCATTTTGCAAAATAAAATTCTTTAAAATTCTTCATTTAGCACCTTGTCATAACATTCTTCGAGCGTGAATTTTAACAAATTTTGACGAATTTTATGGAGATCTTTGGGCTTCCATAACAGTCCCGCACCAAGAATGTCATAACTATGAGGTATAATGATAAATTTATTGTGGTAGATTGGTAATATTACATTATAGTAATAAAGGCAAATTTGCTTTAACAATCACCTTAACATTCATTGCAAATGATGTAGGTACTGCAAATTAGGGTTTGGAAAAATTGGGACATGCCCATAATCAATGCTCACACCTAAAGATGAAGGTATTGATAATTGGTTAAAATTTTTTAAATAGGTATTTTTTGGGTATTTCCTATTATTTTTATACACTATATGCAAGTATTGCATTTGGTAAACAAGATGTACTTACACAACCTTAGATGATGAGGGAACAAGTTTTTGCATTATGAAATCAAAGGGGGTTACATAACATAGATTTACCTAGGTATTACAATTTGGGGTTGGGGCATGCATTTGGGATTTGACATAGGGTGATAGGGTACAATATTGTAAATTAAAAACTTTAACCTTCATCATTTAGACATTACAACCTAATGAATGCATAGGTTTAAATTTGATAAATAAAACAAACCTATACAATGAACCTTAAAATGTTAAGCTAAAACTTTTTAATGTAACAAAAAATGCCTACATTGACCTTAAATTAAATAAACACAAAAAAATTGGTTGCATAACTTTAATGGTGGAATTTAATAAATTTTTTACAACTAAATGCTAAACTTAATTATGGAATTATTTTTGCATAACCTAAATTGTGTACAGATTATCAACTTGTGTTTTAGACTTAATTTGAGGGAGGGGGACCCCAACTAGTGGGAAGGTTTTTTATCATTCATACCTTTGTCATGGAATCACCTTCATTATTTTCTCCTTTAATGAAAAAAAAAGAAAAATAGGAACCTCCTTAAATATATGTGTGTATGTGAATACATAAATTCACTAAATAAATATTCCATGAAAATAATATAAATGTCAAGAAAAAGGTTACCTTAAAACAATTAATGACAAAAAGGTGGGTTTAATTTCCCTCAACCTTAAACCCAATGTCCCCTTTATTTATTTGAAACATAAATTAAACAAAAGCTTAGTTAGGGTAATGTAACATGAACATGAGTTGGTTGTAATGTGGGTATTGCAATTTGAGACGCTTCATGGAAAACCCAACCATAAACAAGAGAAGATCAAAAGTTTGCAATACTCGCATAGACAAACTAGTTTACGCACCAAGGGGTCCTTTCATGAAAGTGGGCAATGTAATTATATAAAAATATTAAATTACAAATTTTCCTTAAGGTTATTGTGTGGGTTTTTCATAATAAGGATAATGAAGGTATTGGTTAAATGCTTTAGCAAGGCCACAAAATGTGCTAACCTGATTAGGTGAAGGTATTGCTCATTTAGTTTATAATACAAATGTAATCCATTCATAGTATACGGGGGTATGTGTGCCACATGGCATAAAATGATCCCAAAATCTACAAATCCCAAAATTAGAGGTCAAAATTAAAACAAGTGCATTGATACAAAAATGTTTGAATAACCACAATAAAAAAAGGATGGTGAAAAAAATATATCATAATCTATCATGGTTCGATACAAAAATGGTGTGTACATGCACTAAAGTTATATCTATAATTATTCCTCCTTCAAGGATGAACTAGAAGCAATGCCCATATTAATGTGATACTTTGTTGTAGCTTTTACAACTTTTGCTACATGATGATAAATAAATAGTTGATGATGTTCAAACACAAGTTGAATTGCATCTGCAATAAAAGCCTCCTTCAATGTGCCCCGAAACCTAACACATAAAAACAAAAAAACAAATTAGATTCCAATGTTAAGATGCAAACAATGTTAAAATAAAGTAAAATAAAAGTATGGAAATATATGGCCCATGAATAATTTTGGAATTGTGATACTTGGATATTGCATCCATTTTTTTGGCTCGATTGCATTTATTGGACTCTAATGTCTAATGTCAAGTGCCCCATGCAACTTTCAAAGGTTTTACATGAACAATTTTGCTTGCCCGAATTGTTTCAACAAGGTTTTCATCCTTTTCGAAGTGTGCCCATGCATTTTGAAGGATGAACCCCACCCCCTATGCCAAAATCCCAATGATGCCCAACAAAGTCTTAGAAGTTAAACGTACCAATAAGGGCCGCCTAACCTATGGCATTTGTTGCTTTTGGGCTTGAAGTTCATCCCATTCTAATTCCCTTTTCTTCTTCACTTGATCAAGGGCCTTCTTCTCATTCCGCTTTTGCCTTACATGCAGGTTGCTCAAAATATGAGCATTCATAGAACAATGATCTTGTTGCTTAAGCCCCCAAGGACGAATAGATGAACACCTTGATTTCTCTGCTTGCATTTGAAAGGAATGTGTTCGCTCTAAGTGATAATGGAACAACCATTTGGCCACATAAAAACTAATGCATGCATCCACCTTGCAACACCATCTTGAGCCTTTGTCAACCCATTCACTATCCTCCATTGCATTTCCATGTTCATCTTGAATCGGAAGAGGAACCTCTTGAAGTGCAAGATTTGGTACAATTAATGAAGGTATTGTATTTGGGCCAGCCACCACACATGAAACAAAATGTAGGTGTTGCACTAAAGCAACAATCATAGTGCAAAATTAAACTTAAGCCAGCCACCACAATGGCAAAAAAATTAAGGTATTGCATTAAATCAACATACATAATGGGGAATTACATCTCAGCTAGCCACCACAATGTCAACAATATGAAAGTATTACACTAAATCATAACCCTAAATAAAAAACGATGAAAGTATTGTGAACCAAAAACCAAGGTAGTATTATATTATGTGAAAGAAACGTGATTAGAAATGTTCAAATATTGCTAAAAGGAATTGACCAAAAAACACCCATCCTTATTCTTGCATGGAAAGTAAAGATGGGTTCTAATGTGGCCATATGCAAATTCAAAATGCACCTTTCATGACATACCCTGAAAAAACGGGGCTGCATATATGACAATTGCTTGCTTTTCAATTATATTTGGCACCTTTCCTACCTTTTGTGCATGTTTCCTGTAAGGAGCCATCCTAAAACAAAATTCCAAATTTTGTTTTAGAAAAATGAAAAGACCTTCAAAGGAAAAAAATCATCAATTTTTTAAAAATAATTAAAATACCTACGCTTTTTTATTATAATTAAATAATATTATAATATTATAAAACTTAATTTTTCATTATAACTAGTTTTAAATTAATAGATATTACTATATTATTATACTTCATTAATTACTTATATTATTTATATTAAACATATTGATTATTTTAAATTATTTTAAAATTCAAAAATATTTTTAAATTATATTAATTACTAGATTGACACACGTTGTTTATAGCCCATCAAAAGAAGAAAAGAAGATGATGAGCTTGGTCAACTTGTTGTCATCTTCTCTAGGTGCACAAAAACAAAACAAAAAAAGACAATGAACATTGGTTTGTCATCATCTTCTCTAGGTGCATAAAAACAAAACAAAAAAAGATGACAATGAACGTCAGCTCATTATTGTTTTCTCTAGGTGCACAAAAACAAAACAAAAAAAACAATGAAGGTTGGTTCGTCATCATCTTCTCGGGGTGCAATTGAATTAAGGCTTCATTGGTTTCCCTCACAAAGCTAGACCCATGCCAGTGGATTTGCAAGGAATGTTCGGCAATAGAGTCAACTAGAATACACCATCTAGGGAATGAATTTTCCTTAGGTTAGGTTTGCATGTTCACCCTTTGTTTGATGGTAATAATCAAAGCCACAGTGAACAATAGCCTACCACAAACAATGAACAAAAGTTGCGAAAAGATAAGCGAGCTTCAAATAATGTGGTATTTACCAAGTTGGTCAATGGTGGCATGGTTTCACATGATCAATCAGAGGACCTTCTGAATTTTTTTTTCAAATAGGTATGGGTTCTTTTATGACTCTAAAGAAAAACCTTGGGAATTGTATAATAAAAAAACATTTAGAAAGTCTCTCCAAGTTGAATGCTTCCTTACCTCCCTCTTTCCAAATGCAGGGACACTGAAGTCTTTAACGTTAGGACTATGAATTAATTCCAAACTTAGAAGGCATTTTAAATCAACACAATGGTCAAAGCTTTTTCTAAAATTGGTTGTAAAAAAACAAAACAAAAAAAAAGTCATTTTCTTTGGGTACACATAAACAAAACAAAAAAAGACGACGATGAACACCAACTCATGGTTGTCTTTTCTAGGTGCACAAAGACCCAAAAAAAAAAGATGACAATGAGCATTAGCTTGTCATTGTCTTCTTTGGGTGCATAGAGACAAAACAAAAAAAGACGACAATGATGAGTGCCAGCTCGTCGTTGTCTTCTCTGGGTGCACATAAACAAAACACAAAAAGAGAATGACAAGCCTCCACTCGTCGTCATCTTCTCTAGGAGCACACAAACAAAAAGAAAAAAGACGACAATGAATATCAACTTGTCATCACCTTCTAGAATCAATGAACAAAGCATCAAAAGATGATGATGAATCGAGGGCTTGTCATCATCTTTTGTAGGTATTAAAAAAAAAACTAACAACAATGAGCCTTCGGCTCATCATTGTCATCTGCACCTAATGAAGAAATACAATAAGATGACAACAAGTTGGGGGTTTATCATCATCTTCTGATCATGACACAAAAGAAATCAGAAGATGACGAGTTAGCTCGTCGTCATCTTCTATAAACACAACAAATTAACAACTTATAAAAAAAATTAGGAGAAAAATGTACCTACACTCCAACAAATATGATTGGTCTTGTGCTCAAGCAACAATTATTCTAGCAAGATTGGTTTAAACGTTAATGAACTTTGAAAGCAAGCAAATCAAAGGTCTCATAAACCTAAATCCAAACTAAAAATGCAGATAAACTTTAAGTGCAGAAAAAAAATGTAGAAGACATACCTTGTTTTGGTGTCTTCTTGAAGATGTTGCACATTCCGTTTGTTCACAGGAGTTGCAGCAACTCCTAGTTCTTTCTTGAACATCAATGATGGCGATGGGTGATGGCACCATTGTAGCAATGACAATGACAACAAAAAGAAGGAGAGTTTTGAAAAAAAATCCATAACATAGGTATAAGAGTGGGGTAGGTGGGAATTTTTTTTGGAATTGGGTAATTGAGTGAGCGAGATATGTCCGTGGGTGAAAAAAAAAACTCTTGAAGGGTGGGCCCAAAAACAAAATGTGATTCAACTTCTATGACTGCACCAAGTTGGGTAATTGGGTGAACACTAATTCATCCGAAACAAAATTGGTGTAGTCATGGGGGCTAGGTCATTTAGGCCTAGATTGCAATGAGGTGTCTAGCTCATGCATAGAGGTAGTTGGCTATCTACAATTGGTCAGTCATGTGACATTTAGTTAATTCTTGGAAATTTGTTGAGTAGTTAAATAAGCTGCTCATGTGGTAGGTGGTTGATTTTTCGTTGATTTATCTCATCGTATTTATTAACTAAGTTGTAAAAACTTGTCATGCTTATGTTTAATACATCCAAAATCTTTTTTTTAATGGTCTAATGCCTAGTAGAACACAAGTTTGTGCTATTTTAATCCTAATGCATAGTGTTAGAAGTGACTAGTAAAGTTTGATCAAACTTGTTCATTCTTGTTTTTGGTCAAGTTTTGTTGTAGTAGTTTGGTGTACTAAATGGATCCCTTAGCAAGTCAACATGTTATGGGCCCACAAGGACTCGCATTTGTAATCACTAAGTTTGTAGGAAAAAACTTCCATTTTTGAAAATTTGAGATACAAATCTTACTAGAAGACAAAAAGTTTTGGAACATTGTGTTAAGAATTGAAGTCAAACCAATAAGAAAATTTGCAAAATGGGAGAAGAGCGATAGGAAGGCTAGGACCATCATCATCATGGGGTTGCATGATTCCTTATTCTAGAATGTCAGAGGAGCAAAAATAACAAAAGAGACATGGGATTATTTGTTAAAGGTCTATGAGACTAAAGGTTTAGCAAACAAGCCTTTCTTTAGATATCAACTTTGTGCATACAAAATGAATCCCACAAATAGCATGTTAAATCACATTAACAAAATAAAATATATGGCCTAGTAGCTTGAAGTTATTGAGGAAAAGTTTGAGAAAAGTTATGTTGTAATGGTCTTGTTGTGTAATTTACTAATCTTATAGCAATATAATAGGAGCATTAGAGTCATGGGCAGATGGTGACCTTACCATTGAATTTGTAACGACAAAACTTCTCCATGAAAAGCTGAAGAAGGATGTTGAAGGATCAAATGAAGGAGGGTTAACTTTGGTTGTACACACATCCAAAGTTATGTCTAGCAATTCCATAACTAATCAAAAGCCGACCATTAAGAAGGACAAGAGGAAAGATTTGTGCAACTATTGCAAGAAACCTAGACATGGGCACAAGAATGCAAAAAGAAAGTAGTAGATTTGTAGTAGAAGGAACAAGCCAAAAAAATGGCTTTTATTACAGAATAAACATTTTCAGCGACAACAAATGTTGTAATGAACGAAACATGGTACATTGATTCAAGAGCATCATAACACCTCTTGTTTCAAATAAACATTTTCTTTGACTACAAACACATTCCCAAGAGATCTATCTACATGGGTGACAATTTTGTCCAAGAAGCCATTGGAAAGGGAAGTATTTGCTTAGCCATGGGGTGGGAGAACATGAAGTTAAACGTGTTTTGCATGAAGTCCTCCATGTTCCTAGTCTCGTTAGGGATTTCTTCTTGTTAGCAAGGCTATTTTTTAAGGTTTAAAAAGTAGAATTTGAACAAGAAGAATGCAACATCAAAAACGATGCTAGAAAAATCTTATAAAGCTATGAAAGAAAATAGATTGTATAGATTATTATGTTTGCATGTACTAGTTCATGATAGTGTTCAAGTAGCTCAAGAGAAAGAGAATTTGATAGTTTGGCATGAGAGATTCGGCCATCTAGGAAGGAAAAATTTAAAGTTCCTTGTCCAAAAAAATCTCATCACTAACATGGATGCTAAGACTAACTAGCAACTTGATTCTTGCATAGGATGTGCTAATGGTAAACAATGCAGGAATCCCTTCCAAAAGGGAGACCTAAAGAAAATGCGCAAAATTCCTCTAGGGTTGGTGCATACAAACTTGTGTGGTTTGATGAAAATGATTTCAGTGGGAGGGGCTTGAATCTTCATGCTTTTTATTGACAACAACACTCGAATGGTTTGGACCTACTTTCTAAAACAAAAGTTAGAAGTTTAGCTTTGACAATCTTCAAAGAGTTCTAAGCCATGGTGGAGAATAGTTTGGGCAAGAAGATTTCAAATAAGTCAAGAGTGACAATGGTGGTGGATTCAACTTTAAAGCTTTTAAAAGCCATTGCAAAGTAAAAGGCATTCAACAATAACTCATTGCACCATATAGTCCACAATCTAATGGTGTTACAAAATGATTCAACCAAATTTTGGTTGAAATGGCTTGATGTATGTTGCACAACAAAGCATGATTTGCAGCTTGTGGGTAGAAGCGGTGGTCACAACTACCTATTAAAAAAATAGGAGCTGAATAACTACTTGAAGGATTTAATTCCCTTCAAGCTTGGAGTGGAGAAAAACCAAATGTGGAATATTTCAAGGTTTTTAGCAATGTTGCATTTGTCCATAAACCAAAGGAGAAAAGGTCAAAGCTTGATAGCAAGAGCATTTAAGGCCTTTTTGTGGCCTATGAAGGCAAGACTTAGAAAGTGTATGTGGATCCTATTTGAAAGATGGTTGTGCATCAATGAAGATGTCTTGGTGGGTGAAAGTCCATTATTTCAAGTTGTGATTGATGATGAATATCAACAAAGGTTGGATGATCTCCCTACTAAGGTCATTGTCAAAGAACATATCAATGAAGATACGACAAAACTAGTTCCACAACTTTGTCAAAGACCAACTAGGGTATGAAAACTTTCAAGAAGGTTGGAAGATTTTGTTGTTGTTAGAAAATTTGCAAATCTTGTGAATTTTTTGGAACATCCAAAGGATTTTGCTGAAGCATGAGCTAAGGATGATGCACAAAATTGGAGGGCAACCGTGGAGAAGAAATGAATGCTTTGAAAAAGAACAACACATGGTTGTTATCAAAGTTGCCAAAAGATCGCAAAGCCATTGGTTGCAAGTGGGTATTTCAAACCAAGAGGAATGTTCAAGGTTGAATTGTACGCCACAAAGCGAGACGCGTGGCTAAAAATTAATTAAAAAACATGGAGTATCTTTTATTGATACATGTTTTCTAGTGGTGATTTCAATTAAAATGTTGTTAGTTATAAATGTGACGAGAAATTCTGAAATGTACCATGTTGATTTCAAAAGTGTGTTCTTGAACAAAGATTTAGTTGAAGTCATTTTCATGGAACAACCTTATGAAATTTTTTTCAAAGGACATGAAGAACTAGCCTACAAGTTGCAAAAATTATTGTATGGATTGAAGCAAATTTTAAAAGCTTAATACCATAAATTAGACCATTTTTTATGGAAAACAATTTCAACAGGTTAAAATTAGACCACAATGTCTATATCAACACACAAGGAGTGATCATTGCTATGTATGTCAATGATCTTCTTATCTTTGCAAAAGATGAAAAGGTCTTTCATTGGTTGAAAAACATCCTTTGTAACAAATTTTCAATGACAAATTTGGGGGAAATGGAATTCATTGTTGGATTCCAAGTGACTAGGGACAAAATTCGAATAAACATCACGTTGGGCTAGCCTAGTTACATTGCATGACTCTTGACCAAGTTTGGGATGGATGCATGCAAACTTGTCATTACACCTCTAAACATGGGTGCAAGACTTTCAAAAAATCAAGGTTCAAGTTTAGTAGAAAAGGAAGTTATAATGGTTAACATCCCATATAGAAAGGTCATAAGTAGTCTCATGTATTGGATGGTTGGCATGAGACCAAACATAGTTACAACCATAGGAATTGTTACTCAATTTTTCAACAACCTTAGACATGCACACTAGCAAGTACTTAGTCAAGCAAATCTTGAAATACTTACAGGGTATTCAAAACCTTGCCTTATGTTACTCATTGAATCCCTCCAAGGAGAACACCTTGGAGTTGCATGGCTTCTATAATTCAAATTGCAGAAGGGATGTTGATACTAGGAGGTCAACAACAAGTTATGTTTTCCTTCTTGAAGGAACAACTATTTCTTGGGCAAGCAAGAAACAAGCTACAATAGCCATTTCATTTATAGAAGCATAATACATGGCTTGTGCTCAAGCAACGAAGGATGTTCTTTGGCTTAGAAGATTCCTATGAGAAGTTGGGTACAAGCAAAAAAAAACAATCTTCATATGTATTGATAACCAATAAAGCTTGGCATTGTTGAAAAATCTTGTGCATCATTCACACACAAAACACATAGACATTTAGTTCGATTTTTTTAAGGATCATATTTCCCTAAAACAAAGTTGAGTTTTAATATTGTACTACAAAAGAGATGATCGTTGATCTTTTTACAATTTGCAATTTTTAGATATTAGCTTGAAACTTGTAAAAGCAAGTCAAGATTAGTTTTTTCTTGAATAGAAAGCTTGACATCATTGAGTGGGAATGATAAAATTGCAATGATGTGTTTAACTTATGTGTAGAGCTAGTTGGTTATTTATAATTAATCAATCATGTGACATTTAATTAACATTAGAAATTTATTGAATAGTTGAGTAAGTTGTTCATGTGGTAGGTGGTTGATTTTCCATTGATTTATCTCGTCATATTTATTAACTAAGTTGTATACAACTTACCACACTTATGTTTAATACATCCAGAATCTCATTTTCAAATGGTCCAATGCCGAATAGAACACAAGTTTGTGCTATCTTAATTTACATGTATAACATTAGAAGTGATTAGTAAGGTTTGATCAACTTGTTCCCTCTTGTTTTTGGTCAAGTTTTATTGTTGCATACTAGATGGATCCTTTAATAAGTCAACAATAACACTCTGCATAAGTTGAATATGTTTCTTTTAAATTGACCCAACACATACCATAACTTTGAACAATATAAGAAGCTCAAGGTGTTAAATCTTTTTGTAAATATCTAACACATTGTGTTAAATATTTTTTGAAGGGAGAATATTATAAGCCAAAAGTGTTGGAAATTGATAGTAGATCAATGAGAAAATAGAGATGATAAAAACATTCATTTATAATGAACTCTCCACCCAACCTTACAATCACATATATGTTGCTATAAACTTGTGATCCATCCTCAAGCTCTATCCTTCTAACAAGAATTGAACACCTCATGTAAATTTTACCTATCCTAGAAATGCATGCACAAGAACATGCACAAGGCCATCATCACAAGCATTGAAATATTTCACATTATACTTAATTAGAAATATTTAAGTAAGCTTACCTAACATCTTTCATAGTTCCAAAAATAAATGGATGTAACACAAATATCTCAAATAACTATAACTAGGCCCATTTCACATTTGGAATCAAGGCTAAGGTTGAATTCAAATCAAACAAGTGTATTGGTGTAATCATTGGAATTAGGCCCAAGGGCTTTACATTAGGAATCAAGGCTCAACAAGAACACAATTTTTTAATCTACCACTTTATGACCCTAACTTGGCCCCAAGGAAGAAAAATGATACCTATCAACTTGGAAGGCGAATTGTAACCCTTGGGGCCAATGTTGCTCAAATAAAATATTGTTGTTTTGATGAAATCCACATTGTAGGATCGAAGTAAACCCTAAATCAAACCTTATATTTTCTATGTCTTCTTCATTTCATTTTTTTTCATTTTTCTCTCCTTTTGTTGAGCTTTTGTGTTGGTTTATGAATACTGGAGGAAGTTTCTAATTTTTTCTACTTGGGATATGGCCATGAAAAACACAAGAATTAGAAGAATCTTATGTTTATATGTTCATCCATTGTGGTTTGATTTTTGGGGTTTAGTTTGAGAAAGGAAGCAAAGATGAAAAAAAGAATGATAACAAGAAAATAAAAATTAAAGCACACAAGGGGTTGAAACCTTGGTCCCTACTTTTTGGTCTTAATAGTTTTACACATTACCTGATAGGCCCCAAACAAATAATATTTTATTCTCAAATAAATAATATTTCATTAATAACTTTGGTTTGTACAATGAACCAAGAAGTGCTTGAATTTCCCAATATTGGTCTCAAGATTTTTTGACCTTGACTCGTAGTCTAAAGTAAACATTAGTAAAAATAACTTCAGTAACTTGGTAGGAAGTTGATATCCAACAAGAAGAAGCCTTAATAAATATCCATTTTATAGTCCAACTATAAAATAATAAACTATAAACTACAGCCTTTGGCACGCAAACTTCCACTCCTTTCGGCCTCTCTTGTTTGTCAAGGATCAAAACAAAATCACATGCATCAAATCAATTAATCCACAAAAAAAAAAAAATCCCCTCAACAAATCATGAAAGCACAAGGACGTTTTGCTTGCCAGATTGCAAATCCCATAACAAACACAAAGCAAAGACACTGCCTCACAACCAAGATAAAGGTAGTTCAAGACCCTTCTCCTTGGCAAACACTGCAGTCAATCCAAACTCTTGCATGTAAGGAAGGCATTACAATCTTATTGGATCCCCATTTCTCAAAGTGACCCATCTAAACAAACTTAAGTACCTTAACAAATACCTTCAGTTCTAAATTGTCTAATCTGCATTGTCAGATGATATGGTTGCAGAACCACTCAATGGGTCCTCGTTGATGCATGCCATCCCTTTTTTGTCCCTTTCCTGCTCTACCTCTTCTTGGAGCACAGCCAGCTCTGGCCTGCTAACTCTAGAAGCTCTTGGAATGTATTCAGTGGCACTCCAAGAGCCTATGGCTACAATGAGTCACCCTTCAACATCTAAACATAAATAAATATATAGCAACTTTTATATTGGCAGTAAGGTGGTGGACCCAAAAGAAAAAGAGTTTCAGTACTGGTCACAGTGTTTTTGCAGCTCCAATCTTATGACATAGGTTGAGAAGGCTTACCCTAATTTACAGATCTAGACAATGGACATAGTCGATTGCCTTGTTGAGCATTGTCACCGTATCCACGAGTCATTTGCAATCAAATAACATGGCTGAGATCAGCCTACAATGAAGAAACAGAAATCATCAATGAAAATTTTTCCAAATCCCACATGCCTAAACAAATGTGTTGTAGTGTCTGGGGGTTGATTCACAGGGTTTAGGCCTAAACCCTAAACCCATCTAGATTTGATTCATAGTTAGTACATCCAGGTACCATCTTGGCTTAAGGTTAGGCCTGTGGGCGATGGTTTGAATTGGGTACAAAGTACAAACTGAAACTATACTACTACACCCACCATAATTGAATTCATATTTGGTTTGTAATTTTCTAAATATGTAAAGAACCAGTATAAATTTTCTAGTGTATGTGGAGGGCACCTTACTCTCAGTAAAATTTCTGCCTCAAATGAAATTTCACAGCTGTCTGTTTCTAAAAGCAAAATTCTACTGGTTCTTGAACACTGGGTAAGGAGCTCGAATGGGCTATTCTGGAAATTTGGGTCCAGCTCCTGCCTTGCCTGAGGCTCTCATTCCCAGAACAGCCCTGTTCTCGGTCCTTACACTACACTTTTGAGGTCCACAAATTGGATATGTTTCACAAGTTGCTTATAACCCATCCTCCAAACAGCATTAAAAGGCTAACAGACCTTATCTCCATTTGGGAGGAGAAGCTGCAGAACTTGCAGGCACTCACTGATCCTTTCCCTACCAACTTGCACAAGTTGCAGCATCTAAAAAATTGTCAAATGGAGGGATGCAAATACTGAAGATCACTTGTAGTGTTGGAAAATATTGTACTACCTATATGCCAAAATGCATTGCAATGAATAAAATTATTTGACACTCCATTTATTTATAAAAAATTATCACACCAAAAAAAGAAAAATCTCCAGGAACTATTTGGAACTCCATGAAAATTCTAGAGAATCCTAAACCAAACTGTTTTTTTCAAATAAACACTACAAGATAATAATATGGGTTTTCTCACACAAAAGGCCACAGCTCATGTGTGAGGTGAACTTTGTGGTTTTTATGAAAATTGCAACTTCACAAGCAAGCAGATGCACAAGTTATAAACTGGGTATGAAAAATGCAAAATTTGGAATAATAAACCAACACATGAATGCCACATGTCAAATGCAGTCCTTGGAAAAGGACTTCCAACTGCGGCATCACTGGCTTATTATACAATTTACTCACTCACTTGGTTCAGGACCTTCATAGCACAATGTACTTCAGAATGTTCTAAAAGTCTTGAGACTGAGTACACAAGAGATAACTCAGAAGAGATAAAAGTGCTCACCCAAAGATGCCACTTTCTCATGTCATTTGAAGCAACATGGCCACTGTAATTTCTGATCTTGGGCAATTATGCACACATGGCGACAGTTAGTGGCCCACGAGGCAAACTTGCTGGAAACTTATTAGACTCCTGGAGAGGTAACTGTTGCACTGCAACAATCGTTGGCCTGGGCTGCTTGGTGATAGGTTCCACATGAGTTACAGCTGCTGGACCCAACTGTGTCATTTGAAAATTGGTACTACTGTTTTGCTGTTCTTCAGAACATTGTAGGCTCCACTTTTGAGTTCAAGTTTGCTGCATGATTCTTGCTTGAGATTTGTGAGTCAGATGAAGAATCAGTGAAGTTCCATGTAAATTGGTACCCTGCAATTAGTTCCAGAGTATGAGGATCACGACTCTCACCATGGCATGTCACTGCACAGCAAATGCTTCCTGGAGACTATCAAAATTTTCTACATTGTTGAATTCTAAGTTCTGCTTAAATTGCACACTTGCAACAGTGGTGTTCATGTTCTTAAGCTTTGCTGCTGTTGATGCAGCAGGACTAGTGACATGATTCTTCATCAGCAATGGAGATGGCAGAAGATTCACATCAAGCACTGACAAACTTGCCCCTTTTATCTGATTCTGAAGATTCGCCTCCTGGGCACTACTGGCTGCAGGACTCTTATATCAGCAACCTGAGTCAGTGGTGCCTGCAGAAACCTGAGTAGCCAGCTGACGTAGCTTCATATCTGGGACCATGGTGGCACTCATGCAGGTTTGAGCTTCTTCTTCATATTTGTAGTTCTGCAGGTACACCAGACTTGCTGTGCAGCTGATGGAATGACACATTGATCCTGGCATGGGACAATCGGTCATGAGCCGCATAGCATCTTCAGATATTAGTGTCACACGATGAAATTCATGATCAACAGCTGCTATCAGGCTGCTACACCAAACTTCCTTGTCAAACAAGGATCCCCAATAGGTTCTCTCCATCAGTGTTACCAAAATCAGAGAACGATGTTTTTTTTTAATTGTAAAAATACGAAAAAAATCTGTCGTTTTTTTAAGGCAGAACAGAAATACGTCATGGTGTATGATATAAAAAAATATTCTCTTAAAATTTTAAAAATACAAGATCTCAAACTGAGGTCATCGTATCTTGCTCTACATTTATTCATCTTCATCTATCCATTCTGGCTCTGAATACGCGTACTTAGAACCTTCTAAAACGTTTTTGGTAACACTGCTTTTCATTTCTGGATCCGCAACACCAACTGCACATTGTACCCAAGCAGTTTCTAATCTGCCTGAATCTCCTTGCAGAAGACCTTGATCTAGAGGTGAATCTCTTAGTGCAAGCTCAAATATTGCCCTAGTATGATCAACCTGCAAGCTTGAAGGCAAGAAGCTGCAGGAGGTACCCATATCCTGAAAACTCTCATCAACTCTTGCTTGAGGTGGTGACATACAACAAGAGTTGATGATTTCGTGCAATCCCCAGTACTAATAAGTATGCAACAACCCACAATCTTCTTCCATGCCGCAACTTCTGATCCACAAGGAGCTCTTGGGAGTAATAATAATTCATCTATAACTATTAATTATTTAATTTAATAATTTAATAATTAAATTAATTAATCACTGTTAATTAGTTATCAATATTACTTAACTAATTGTTTGTGAGTATTAATAGTTATTACATATAAATATAATACTTGTGGTTAGGAGGTAGCACTATTACCTATTCATGTACCTATCAATTTATTTACTTATCTACTTACTTAACTTATTTAACCAACCCACAATATATATAAAACATATATTTAACATGCCTTAAAGACAACAAAGATACACAAGGCTATAACTATATCCTTAATATATTCGAAAAACAATCTTACTCTACTTGAAAACTATAGGTGCACCAAAAAGAGATAACCAATTTGCAACTACTTTTACAATTAATTTGATATAGAAGGCTCTTTTTGAATGAAAAGCTCGACATGTTAATTAACATGAATGGATGAAAAAATTAATAGTTGCAAATTAGTCAAACCATAGTCACACAAAAAAATAATAGATCAAAAAGGATGATGACTAACTATAAAAATGATAAAACATAGTGTCAAATGATAATTAATTGTATATAATTGAAAATTGAACATTTGCATAATACAAGATTTCTTTTAGTGTTTGCCAATCAAGAAAGTGACTTTCACCATTAATCCTTCTATTAGGTTTTCCAAATCATCATTTCAATTATCAAAGAAGGTTATTTGATCATCACATCCAACAATGGATGCAATTCCTCACTCCAAAAAACACAAGAGTCGTGACAAGGGGTCACCACTTATGATTTGATTTTTAGGCACTTTCTTCATTTCTCCTTCATTCTTAACACAAATATTCATAGAGGTTTTCATTAAAAAGGTGGTCATCTAATTCTCACTTTTCATGAATGTTGAGGGATTGCAATGTGTGTTATGATTGTGCATATCTTTGTGTGCATTCATGCACTATGTAGTGTGTATCATGGGTTGTTGTTGAAGCTTCAATGTTCATCTTGACTATTTGCACAATGTAAAGTTACAGGCCTTAGAATTTAGAGTGAGATTTGTAATCCAATTCAATTTGGTCAAACTTGCAAGTTGTAGCATGTTGTAATGGCGAGTGGTGGTGCTTAGGAGATGTTATAACCAAAACAAACAATGTTGGGTAAGTCTCCAAAATTTTATGCGATAGAGTTTGTGGTTTTTTTGTGTGTTGATGATTCATGAATAAGGGCAAACATTGATTGCATGAGTTGGGGTTTTTTGTTCTTTTCAAGTGATTTTTTATGTGTTGAACCACAATTCTTGATTGTCCTTTATGATTTTGAGTATTCTAACATTTTCAAGTTAGTTAAAAGCTTGTATCCTTCATCATTCTATTAGAACTTGGTTGTAAGTACATTTTACACACTACCAATGAAACTATGATTGGGTGGTACCAAAAGGATCATACTTTCATTTTATTAGATCCATCAAATTTTTTTTAAAAATAACAAACATTAAAAAAAGGTTTTCATTTAGAATAATTTAGTGAATACATTAAGTAGGTTGTATACAATTTGAAGCTTTAATCAAATAAAAAACATTGTGAATTTTGATGTTCTTAACCATTTTTTAACCAAAACTTTCAAGGAAATTTTTTTATACATATTGTGCGCAATATATATATATATAATTTTCAAAGGTACTTAGATGTTATTCTACATGGTTAATTAATTAATTGAATAAGTATAATTTAGTGATGAATTTTTTAAGTTCATGATTTTTGAAAAGGTCATGAAAATTAGGAACACAATTAATAGTAATTCTCACCTTTTTTCCTCAATGAAAACTTAAAGCCATATATTTGGTGATGTAATGGATAAACATGACAAAAAAAAATCTATAACATTAAAAAGATTTAAAGGAAAGAGCCAAAAAATATTATTTGGTCAATTTCAATTTCTAAACCAATCTTTGAGTTGGTTCTTTCAGTATCACCCAATCATATTTTCATCCATCATCCATGGCTCCATTGTGACCCCTACCTCCCTCCCCCCCCCAAATTTTAAATAAGCTTTTTTTTGGGGAAATTCAATCGCTAGAAACTTTAATCTTGCATCTTTTTCTTTTAGCAATATCATGTTTGTCAATGTTCAACTTGTTAAAGCACCTCATGTAGAAATGTTTGAACGAGAAAAATAAAAAATATGATACTCATTGAGCCTTTTAGGACATTCAGTTTGTTAAGGTTTTGTGGGATAAATCAGTTGCAAGAAATGATGGTAACAACTAAGCACAGTGCAAAGTGTGCACATCCATTGAAAGCAAGGAGAAATTGTTGGTAGCAAAGCTAGATTTTTGTACAAGCATGTTGGTAATAAGAAGGCCAAAACAACACACCCAGGATGGCAGAGAGCACAATTTACTATTGTAAGAATGATGTGCATTAAAAAAATGAATCAATTGTATGTTGCCAATATGATGGATTATGAGAAACATGGATTATGAGTCTCTCAAGGATATGTTTTGCTTTCCCAAAGTCAAGAACATGCCCATGAAGCATTGGTTTCATAACTTGGGTTGGGACATGGTAGAAGGTATGCATGAGGTGGTATTGCAACCCACCGAAAAGCAGTGATCAAAGAGTCTCCTTTCCTTTGTTATTTTTATAAATGAAGTCACTACTTTTGACAAGGAGTTAGGACGAGATTTTCATCCACATGTATGTTCTTGAAAATTGATGACAAAATATTCTTGTTTTGTTGAACTTGGAGAAGGTCACTATAAATGTTAGTACTGAAAACATATATAGTGTGATGCTAAAAACTTCATTGGTTTACAAGGGGGTTACAAAAGCTAAAATTGGAAAGAAACTAGTTTCTATTGGAGCAAATGGTGGATTTGTATTTGCTAGGTGCAAATCTGGCATTGTGATGCAACTGAAGGAGAACTTGGCTCCTTATTTGGTGGCAATGGTTGTGCACATCACACCACGTCCTTTGGCCATTTAGACCCTTTCTTCTCTATCCATAGTGTAGCATCTAGAAGACTTGTTGAAGTCTCTCCACACCTATTTTGAGAGAAATCCCAAGAGAGTGCCTGATTTGCAGAAGCTTGCAACTTTCTTGGGAACCAAAGGTAACAGAATTTTACAAAATGTTAAAATCCACATGATTTGTGGACTTGTGGAGAGCTACATGGAAATTTAGCTTGATCACCACAGGAAATACTTGCCTTTGGTGTGCACTTGTAGCATGATTGGTCCAGGCACAAGAAAGGTTTGCTGCTGTCACTTTGACCCCCCCAAACTCTTTTAACTCCACTTCATAAAGAGATTGTGAGCTGCTGTTTTGCTCAGCAAGAAGAGAATTGCTTTTGCATTCCAGTTTCTCTTTGTTCCAGCTCCCATCTCCTTGACTTCCTGTAGTGTGTGACATCAGTGGGTCCAAATGTACTGATTGATCCAAAACTTCAAAGCTGACTCCTTGATTGTCACACTGCAGTTGATGAGATCAGGTGGAAACTTCAAGAGCATGTTATGCATTCTTCATCAGCCTGGTACATACTCGGATTTTCCATATTGCTGCAACAAGCTGTTGCCTCACCGGAACGAGGAGTTGTCCAGCACCACAGTTCCTTAAAAGGGAACTGATCTGCTATCACCTTTGGACTTGTTTCATGGTTTATATTTTGTTGGTAAGAATGAGTGCACACTCCACTGGGAAAGGTGAACTCAGATGTGACCCTGCTCAAATCACAAGCCAAAAAAGCTGGAAGTTCACCTTCCTTTCTGACAATCGGAAATAGCACAGAATTGTGAGCAAAAATGGCAACTTGTATTGCAAATCCTGGTCCAGTAGTATCATCAGTGATAATGTCCTCATATTCCTTATTGCCACCAACACCTGCAAATCGGACCTTATAGTCAAACCTTGCAGCAATCTTGGAAGCCCATTCTCAAAACTCAGCCCGTGTGCGCTCAAATCTGTGCTCATTAGCTCTGGATTTTGAAGGATCTGGAACCTGTTGTTTTGCTGGATTGTCCTTGTCTTGGGGCATGCGGGCTTCTGAATCTCTTGAAGGAACACCCATACGACTTGAACTGCTGATTGCAGGGTCCCATTGTAAGCCTCTCAAAATGCGGTTATACTCCATATTGGGAGTTGTGACTATCCATATTTGTGGAAACAAGACAGCCCAACACTCTCTCCCTACTTTTTCCACTTACTCTCAGTCTAAATGCTCCATCACCAGCCACATTGAGCCCACCATAGAAATTGAGGCTAAACAGATTTCTGCTTTTGAAGTTTAGAGAGAGAGAGATCAATGCTGCAGGGCACTGATCCTTGAGCTTTTGTTATGACCACTTGCAGTAGGGAGAGTTTCAAAATTACACCCTTCAATCCTGCAACACTCTGAAACCTGCATTTGTCACAAAGTGCTGTAAAACTAAAGCATCAGCTTCAGTAACCTCCAGATGGGAGTACAAAATACCAATGCAATGAATTGAAACAGACATACCTCAATGCAGGTGGCCATATCAGGAGCATGCAGCTGTAGGTCCATATCTGTTATAGAACCTTCATAAAGATAGAGTCTTTGCAAGCTTGCTGATGGACAACTGTGACCAGGCTTCTGTTTTGTCAGGGTCCTCTGCAGTGTCTGTACTTTTTGTGAATGCCACAAGTTAGCTAGTCACTTGATTCTACCCTTACAAATGGAATTGCTTTGTCCTTACCTTATGGGAGTGCCATTTGTGAAGAATCAACAATGCAACATATGTGTCTGCAAAATCAGATGGGCATAAGAACACTGCTGGAAAAGAATTGGACACTGCTTCAATTGCAAGGTGTGCAAAAACAAATAAATTGATTTATGATCCCTTGGCAATGAACAGCAACTGCAGAGATTAAATCTGTGTTCTGTATTCATTCTCGCACCTTTGCAGCCCAAATGAGGGTCTTCTGTGATATATCAACACCCATAATCTGTCTCAAACTGCTCGGTTCCTTCAGAAGAGAGTTAAACAAGCCCCTGACCCCACATCCCAAGTCCACCTGCCATTGTTGGACATGAGGTTTGAACAAGTGAATCCCTCCTAGCTGAGCTTCTGCTTGGATTGGCTTGCCTATAATATAACAAAGTCACCTCTATGGAGTCCTGCACATGTTTATTCAAACTATAGCCACTATAAGAATTGAATAAATGCCTAAAAGCATTAGATGAACTGGCATTCAAATGTGAATCTTGGATATTGACCAAAGATTTTGCATCAACAGCATTGACCACAAGGCAAGCATAGTCAATGCACTGCTTTGAAAGAGAAAATCTAAATTGTGATGCCCGCATCCTCTCCTCAAATGACCGAACACACTTGATTGGCTTCACCATATATTCAAGCATGAATCTGCCATCTGCATCACAGCAAATATGAACTTCTGACTAAATGACTAGAAATGTCCAGGGGGGATGGTCATGCATAGGAATCTCCTTGTGTCAACCAAATTTTATATTCCTGTGAATCAATCATTGCAGAAATCACCAGGTACTACAGTGACCAGAGAAAAGTTTCAGAGCCTAACACTGTGTTGGGTACTTGGTAGTTTCATTAGAGGCAAGTAGCAAGTCAACAGGCTGGGCAGGTACTTGGAAGCAGAATGTTTGACCCACATGTGCACGCCTCACACACTCCTCAAAGGGAGCAATAACAGCGCCTGCACCAAGCTCAAACTCAAATTCATGGTGCCCCTCCAACAGATTCTCAAGCTCTGTTTTCTCCAGACCATTGGTAGAAGCAAAAACTGTTGCATCGCCTACTACAGTCACTCAGTAGCTCACTGTCACCATTGATCTACAAGGTGGATTCTCACGAACATTATCCTACTAAGGGCAATGACATGGAAACTGCCCTTATCTGCTGGTGCATTCACGCCTATATCATCACCTGCCATGTCCTTGTTGCATTTGCACTTACACAAGCTGCCAACAGCTCAGAGAAATTGGATAGGTCATGCCTACTCATATTATGAGTGGGAGGGTGTGGGCCTGATTCGCACCAGGTGTTGTAGTGATGCACAGCTTTTAGAGCAGCGCTCTGAATGGCATCGTATCTGGTTCTGAAGAAGCCCTCTGACTCAAACTCAATCTTGTCAGATTTCCCCTTATCTCCTTCAGGTTGCTGCACCAATACAGTGTATTGAAAGGGTCCTTCTATGGCTTATGCTCCAGGAGCACGAAACTCCTTACCTTTGATCACTCTTATCCTCATCAGTACAATCAATGCTGGTTTCTTCCTGTAAAGCAGCATTTTCCACAATAGCATCTGATCTCCCATCTCCAGGATTCCAGCTTGCCTGCCTTGGAGGAAAACTTCAGGCAAATTGGAGCCCAAGCAGACAGAGATGTTGGCAAAATTCAGTTAAGAGAGCCCTGGGGTTATTACCTCACCACTGTGATCGATAAGAATAAGTGGAGGGGAGATCTGCAACAGCAACTGCTTGCCTGCTCAGCTTGTAAGCTCCTTGGGGGGTCCTGCCCAGCATCAGCCTACACACTCCCTCAAGCCAATTTCAGTGGAAGTTTTTCATGCTTTGATCTGCTCCTCAAATTGCACAACAAAAATATTGGCAGGAGATACAGACCTGTGATAGTTATTCAAGGTCACATCACCATAGACACATTTGCCTTCAGAGTGCCAGGTGGATGCAATGTTGGCTGAAATGGCATCCCCATAAACAGCATAGCCCACCGGGAATCTAGCTCTCTCGTTCTTCACATCAAGACCTTCAGGATAATGCAAGGTCTCCATTGTTGCATCCTTGTGGGGAGCACTCAAATGGGTTCCAAGATTCAACAGGAGGTTGTATGCCACAATCTCAATTTTGACAGTAGGATTTGCAAAGACAGTGTGCAATGTCTTCTTTAACTTCCAAAACATGCAGATGCCAGATGGGGATGTTTTGGCAATTGATCTGCAAATCTCCACAAACCATCATGCATGACAATGAAAAATAGTCGGGAAGTAATTACATTTGCAGCTCCAGAGATTGTTCAGTCACCAATGAGGCTGTTGAAGAACATCAAGGAGAGGGAACGGGAGGAAGACCTTGAGGGAATGATATGGCCCGCATCTGGCACACCCAGCTCATGTGCTAAAACCTCTTGATAGCATTCATTGCCTACAACATTCAAAAGAATGGATACCACATCTTCCTCCATACATGTTGGAGTCCACACTATATCAATCTAGTGTAGGGAACTTGTTTTTGGAGCAAGATTCTCTAGTTGTAGGCTAGGGTTGGTTGATTTTTGGCTAGGCTAGCTACCTAGGTTAGGCTAAATTGACTATCGTTCATGTGTGATGACTCATTATTGAACATGTGTTTATAAATTTTTGACACGTGTTATTCATTTATCAAAAAGTCTTTTGTAACTCTTAATTGAGTAAAACAACTAGGTTGGCATGGCATGCACTTGACATGTCAAACCAAGGTCAATGATGATATGAAATTTTAATATTATAAGTAAATACAAAATCCTAAATTAATAAGACAATTGGGCTTTGCAACTATGTCTTTTGCAACTAAATGGGTGAAACGACATAAATTTAACAACTCAATAGTTAATAGTTGCAAATGTCCTTTCTAATTAATACATTGTGATTAAGGTAAGTCACAAAACCCAAAATGTGTTTTTGTGAAAAAAAATTCCATATCAAAGTGCATTCTATTAAAAGAAACACACTTCTAAATACATCAAATTTCTCCTAGGCAATAAACAATGGGTTCACATGTAATTCCAAAGCGGTTTAATATGTTATTACTCAATCTATTGAAAAATTGTATGACATTTATACTAATGTTTATAGAATTTCTTCACAAAATTTCCTACATGTTGCACAAAAGTCTTCTAAGAAATCTAGTTCTATAATTTTTCAGCTATCAAATTTATCACAAAACTTGAAAAAGATCATGGTGAAACTTTCTCCTTTGGTATTTTGCAACTTTAGTTTCAAGTTACACATTGCATCATTGAAACAAAGATGCGCAAAGCTTGTCAATACCTATCAACAATGTGAAATTGTGAACCAAATAATAGAACAAAAACTGCATTTTGGAATTCAAATGGTGCATGGATGACCCACAAGCAATTCAAACTTGAGCATTAAAGTTCTCATCACAACTCCAACTTGGGAAGTGGCATCACCTTTTTCTTTGTAATGTGTTTTGTAAATCCTCATCAAAATTACATCCAAATGGTTTCTTCTTGAAATTCCCAAAATGGGAATCCTTAAAACTATTAAGTTGTGTCTTGCATAATTTTGAGAGTTCATAATTTTCTCATTTCATCTCAAAATTGAAGTCTCTAGGAAAATAAACACTTGTAACCTTAAAATGAGTTTTGAAATAACATACCAAATTGTTCCTTGATCACACTTGATTTGATTTGTCAAATTGTCATTGAATAGGTTGGGAGTCATTTTGACAATTTAAGTCTCTCCTCCTTCAAATAAATTGCCATTTAATGGTGTAGTCACAACATAATAACCAACACTTAATTCTTACTATAGATCAATGGTTATAAACTAAAGTAGTTCATTTTCAATGAATACATCACTCCTTAAAAGTTCATATGATAATTTTTAAATGATTAAATACTATGATATCATTGGTTAAATGTGGAATTACATAATAGGTAATGAAAATTTGAAAATCCAAATCAAAAGAAGCCATTTTAAACAATTTCTTATAACATTCATGTTTTTTTTTAAAATGAAACTTATTAAAAAATAATTATGATATGGAGTTATTAAAATATGGTCCGTTTTAGGACATTCAAAAATTCAATTATTTTAAGAACGTTTTTCTAGTAAAATTTTCACATTTATCTTCCTATTGGTTTAATATTGGATCCTCATAAGATATCTCAAATAAGAACCATACAAAAAAATGCATTTACAAAAAAACATAGACAAAAAACCAATTCATATTTTTCAACTTCAAAAGTGTACTATTATATATTTGGATTATATATGTTATAATTTCTTTATATAGAAATTGACAATGTACATTTAATCACAAATTTGATTTATTATTGATTTTATTGCATGTAAATGCATGACATTTTATTAAAAAATCATTTTGAAAAATCATGTTCATAATAACTAAATTGCCTTACAACTAAACCTTTAAACAATTAATACACAATTAGACTACAATAGTCCCATGGAAATAAATAAAATTAATAAATAAAATGTCATGTTAGGAAATCAAGGAGTTGTATTATAATTGGAAATTTGTTGCAAGATAGACATCTATAACTAAAATGTACACATTATAAATACAATTGTAGTCGACCATGTTTAATTTTGTTGGCAAGTTGCACTTTAGTAACATGTGACAATTACATTACAATTAAGGTAAATGTAGCACCCAATCAATGATATTTTGTAACTATTGTATGACCTTAACACACATGCTCATGCCACATGTATGCATTTTCATTGCCCATTAAATATGACATTTTCAATTTTATTATCTATGTTTCCGATTAATACAACTAGTTGTCACTAAATTATCATTATAAAAGTATTATTTTTCCATTTTTTAATTATTAATTATTATTTATTACTATTTTTTCACTACATTGCATATCATCCTACACACTCATCAAACCATAAGATTCATTAAAGGTGAAAGTATGCCTTTTAATTGAAATTTTTTTTAATGTGTATATTGTATTACAAATTCAATTACGATGTACATATGGATTTACTTTTATATACTTGGATGTTTTATATCTTAAACGTTTAATTATTTCCTTGATAAGGTCCAATTTGTTCAAGCTAATCATGTGTTTATCCTTACTGTAAAAAAATTCAAAATGAATTACAAAGGATAATTTTTTTCTTTTCAACAATTAACATCTAATAAACATACATGTAATCCAAAGTAACCAAATTAGCCAAACCAACATGTGCACACATTAGTAAATCAACCACATGATCATTGTTAACAACTAGTATGCAACTAATGTTTCAACTTGGAATTCGAAAATATGAAATTTGGGCAAGAAGCCCCCAAGCAAATGATTGTTGACACATGGTAATAAATTAGCAAATCTCCTTTTTTGCATCAATGACCATCATGCACTTATGCCTATTGTTAAGAAACTCAAGATGAATTAGAAAGGTCTTTTTTTTTCAGCATTTTGTGCATTTTGACTTAGTGTTCTAGTGATGCAATTATCATATCATGTGTTACATGACTAAGGTTTTATTTTATTTTTCTAGTTTATAAGCATAGTTAAAAGATTGTTACAAATTTTATTGTTTATTTTAAAAACTTGGAAGTTAAAAGCTCTTGTTCTTGGAGGTTGAAAGTTCATGATTCATGTATTTTGAAATGTTTATTTGCATATATTCAAAAAATGGTGTGAAAAAACCTTCCATTTTTTTAATTGATGACTTTTGTTTTTCTTGTGTTATAAAGCTAAACTTTGATAATTATGAATTCATCAAAATTGAAGTTTTGCATACATTATAAGGTTTTTCAAAAATATAATCATGGTTTTGTTTGAAAAATATAGTCTTGAATAAAAAACAATGCACATGTGATGTTGTATAATTTGATTAAATTGTTAATAATTTTGTCATTAAATGCGTTGTTGTTTGTTGTGTAGTAATCCAAACCAATACATGCAAAAATATAAATTCAAAAACAATAGAGGTGGAATAATAGACCAAATATGGTGAATTTTAACCTCAAACTCCAAATATGTGATGCATTTTATTTAAGAAACAATCATTGTATGAAAGTAAACCAATATTGGATTATCCAAATTTAATTTATTATAATATATACCAAAATGTGTTTAAATGACACATGTCACCAATTTATTAACATTGAAAATGAACACATGTCATAAAATTAAATATTCCCATTTAGTTGCAGACATAGTTGCATATGCAATTTGATGTAAGAATACATATTGATGAAAATATATATACATACCATATATACATGTCAAATACCGTATGTCACATGCATTTATAAGTTGTATTCGATACAACTTGTCTTATGTAATTGTACCAAATGTAGTTGCATATGGTGTGTGCAACTAGAATTTAGTTACAAATACCAATTGCAAAACTGAGATTTTCTTCTAGTGTAATCATTTAATTGCCATTTACAAATTGGATACATTAATTACACATAAGTATTACCTTGTGCCTACATGAGTTGTCACATAATTGCCAATTAGTTGTTGCCATTACTATGTTTCCATTGCACTTGCAATTGCAAAAGAGTTGCAACAAAAACCAACAAAACTCATCATTGATGGATGGATGAAAAACAACATTAACATGACATTACAACAATAGTTGCAAACTAATTCTATTGGAATTACATAATAGTTGTTCTTACACAATTGCAATTGAGTGACACAAGTTGCAAATGTATATGATTTCACATACAATGAGTTACATCTATTGCAATCATGCAATTTGTTTGATAATATTCAGCCTATAAACATATGATGAATGATCATTGCAACTCAAAAACCCAATTCCAAAACTAGTTGCAAATCAACCTCTTTGTAATAATGATTGCATTGTGACACAAAAAGTAAACCACCCTACTTTGCAAACACCCAAGTTATTCAAGATGACACGACATAATTAAATTGGTTGCCTATTTAGGAAATATATTATTAAATTCATGATTTAACAAATAGTTCATATGGTTCCCAAAATTGGATTATATTTTTATGGAAAGGTATATTTAAGGGATTTTTCATAAATATGTCATTTTACAAATAATTTGAAATGTTTTTAATTATTCATTAATCAATGAAAAAAATATTTACCATGTTTTTAAAAATGATCTTGAATGTTTAATATTCATTAGATTAATGATTAAAAACTTATTCAAATGTTCATATAATATATTTAAAATATTTTTGTATCAATACGCAAAACAATTTCAACATTGACTTGATATAATGATCAATTTAAAACATGTAATAGTTACACTTTCCTTGAATCCTAACAACACAATTAGACCCATAACAATTATTGCATATATTTGTTTTTAAAATGTAACCCCACTTAATTGTATTATTTTTCAATACCTCCCAATGGTCTAAAGAAAGCCCAAGATCCACCCAAAGTCTTTCCTTTTTATGACCTATAGGTAAATTGGATCCATAAATTCAAGTTGAGAACCTCATAGGTGATTTTTAATGTCTTAATCTAGTCATGTAGTCATATGTCCTTAGTCATATACTTTTATTCAAATTTGTGACTACATTGCAACTACATGACTAAATACATACATTAATAACCTACCTATGTTAGTAGTTTAACTAGGTGCTAGCTACCAATTAAGTAGTTAGTACCTATGGGCTAGTACTACCTATTATCTACCTACCTACCATGTAATACATACATACATATGTACCTATTATATATAGGTAGCACATACCTACCTAATTACTTATTACTTACTACTAGGTACCTATTTACCTATCTAATATTACTTCTAAGTACTATTTATTTATTACCTACCAAGTTAGGTACCTATTAGGTTACTAAGTAGGTTCTAAATTGTTAGGAAAGTACCTAGGTACCGAACTAAGGTAACTAGGTTAGGCTATTTATAAAGTATGTTAAAAAAAAATGTTTAAAAGAATATGATGCCAATCTTTGTCATGTAAAAATCATGAGGTGGAATGGTTAAGTGGGAGTTAAGGAATTCTTCCTTCAATGCAGAGGTGAAGGGTTCAAGTCCTTGCACTTGCAACTTAATGAATTAACTTAACTAACTTAATTTGTTAGCTAAGTTAATTTACATTCCTAGGTAGGTTAGGGCCTACATTCCTTATATATAGGTTGGGTTTTTAGCTTTTATACCATGTAGCAACCTAGCCATGTGTCTACATGGCATAGGTGAAGAACATATTTATTTCATATTCAATGAATCATATCCAACGGCCATAATTTATGGATCTTATCAAGCATTGATGACCTCCATGACTATATAGTCGCAAAAGTCATAGTTCAATATTGTCTTGCAATTGAGCCACAATAGCGACTAGGTGTTTTAAACGATGTGTCCCATTCAACTACATAGTCATGTAGTCATGGATGATTTCCATGACTAATAACTTAGCCATAAATCAAGTTGCAAAAGACAACTTTTAACATAGTGGAGTGAGTACCAACAAGGCAACAAATTTATGAACAATGGAAAACATGGTTCAAATTAGCAAACATTAAGTTGGAAGCAATTAATGAAATAAATCACAAAACAACAATAGCAAAGTGATGCAAACAAAACAATATGAACACTTGTGAGGCCCAACATTATAGTTATTGACATTTTATTCAATGAAATGCCCACCTTCAACAAATCACATTCCTTGCCCTCATTTTGTAGGTGTCCAGACCATTAACCCTAAAACGCTAACTTTGAACCATAAACCTACATAATTAAAACCCTAACCTATGTTTTGCTATCACTAATGCCCAAAAACCTTAACCTTAATCTAAAATGTTAACCCTACTTAGGGTAGAGTCTAAAACCTATCTTAAACCATAACCCTACTTAATTAAAACCCTAACTTATGTTTTTTCCTTGTTTGTGGGGGCCCAAAAACTTAACCCTAATCTAAAACCCTAATGCTATTTGGCTTAGAGTTGAGATTCTAACCCTAAACCATAACCATATTTAGCTTAGAGCCTAGACCCTAACCTTAAATCATAACCCTGCTTAGCTTAGAGCCATAACCCTAACCTTGAAAACTGAAACCGAAGGTTAAAATTTTAAACTTCACTGATGTTTTGTACAGGGGCAGGGATTAAGTGACCCAGTTTTCAATTTTAGAATTTCATTCAGGGTTGGGTTGGGTTTTAATATCCATCCAATACTGGTGAGAACAACCATTTTCTAGCTACATTTGAACCCTCTCATTATAAAAGTTTGATAGCTCTTGAGAGATCCAAGCCCACTGTTATTTCAATGGTCTAAAGCTTTTGACATTTTCCACAAAATCTTTAAATCCTAATGGGAAAGGCATGGTGCAGTGGTGTGCATGCTATATTGCTCACAGTTATCATCACAGAAACTGCACCTTTGCATCAAGTGAGATCATATATACATAGCTTTTCCTATCAAATATTGCTTTCATCTTGTCCTATTTTGGCAGCAAGCAAACAATCCTTCACTGGATCATGTTATCCACTCAACGCAACCCAACCACCAAGTATGATATCAAGCTGTGCAAAATCATTACAAGTAGCAACGGCGGCATGCCAGTGAGGTTTCACCAGCACACTCTCGATTGTATACAGTATATACACCAGTTGTCATTCATCATTCATTCATTTGGGAACTTGTTGTCTTGGGTATCTAAATGGGTGGTGCTCTTGTGATTTAGGTTGATGAGAGGCTCAACTCCCATAATTTTTTTTAGGGTTTATTATATTTTGTTTACTATTGCAAGAGGTGAAACCACTATTTTAGGGCCACTACTTCCAAGATGATCTCTATTGAGGTATTGTTTTGTACGAGTGGGAAAATTTAATAATTTGGCCACTATCTCAACCACTTCATATTTTGCCATATCACCAACAGACAAGATAGCTCTGGTCGAATTGCTTTTCCTCTTTCACATTCTCCTAACCAGAGTTTTTTTTTTCCCTTCATTGAATTATTAAAAAATTGGAGATTTTTTTTTGAAAAAATTGAAAAATTAGTTAATTGTAATCTAGAAAACCAAATACATCCAAAATAATTCCCAATTTCTTTTTGGAAATAATGAACCATTTACATGATCAATATTTACATATACAGTATAGCTTCATATTTGTGATATACCCTTAGAATAGGTTATATAACTTGTGAGGTTTTATTTAGCCATATGGTAAGGGTATTACCATTCAATTGTTTTCATTAGGGTAGGATGTAAGGATTACAAAAAAAAAGTTTCAGGATTAGGGTAGGGTCCAGTCCCCCCCCCCCCCCCCCCCCCCCCCCCCCCCCC